>LAZR01000284.1_pt1 | contig 47646 bp, 62 predicted proteins | sample 329461 | NCBI WGS metagenome assembly LAZR01 (sample SAMN03002196, study PRJNA259156) | marine sediment metagenome | biome: sea floor; feature: Hydrothermal impacted sediments; material: marine sediment; isolation source: Loki non-amplified sample from Loki's castle hydrothermal vent sediment ...
ACTCTCAGCTGGCCCTAGCTTAGCTTTACGGGCCTTTCCCTTTTCCTTTTCTAAAACATACTCGTCTACATTATTCACAGCCATAAAGTGTTTTTCTAATTCTTTGGTACTTCTATTAAACCCATCGGAATTGTGATAATACTCCCTAAGTATTACTCCATGATTAACTGCATGACACATGTTACAGATAGCCGTGACACCCAGCAAAGTCATTACATGTTTGTAGCAATCAATCTCCCATATTTCGTGGCATGCCAATTCTTCCTTTTTATTACAGATAGAACATTTAAAATCAGCATCCATGCTAGCACGCCATTGAATCCTTCTCCATGGTGTACTGGATAGTCGAAAAGATAAGCTAGGAACATCACTCGAGCCGATTTCAAGTTTCATTCATTCTCACACTCATCTAAATCTTCATTACAATCGTCTAGTTTAGTTTCGAGTTCTTTGTATCTGGTTGTGCAGTTGTTGAATTTAGTTCTGAACTCATCACGTTCGTATTCGATGTCGTCGCAGTATACAAGACAATCTGATTCACAATCGCCGAGGTCTGTTGTGCAATTGCCCAAGCGAGCAGAAGTCTTGTTGAGTTTCCAGTCGCATTCGTCAATGTCGAAAGTATCTCTTCGTTCACATTTCTTAGCTATCCTGATTAAGCCTAATACATAATTACTGCTGTAAGGGCATTCTGACGTGTTACACTTTATTGATGAGTCACAAACAGCACAAGTGGGTGTAATACATTCAAGGCATTCTTTTTCAATTTCGACAATCTTTTCGATTTCTTTGATGATTGTAGTATTGTGTTCGATTGTTCTAGGATTGTTGTACCAGACGATAAGATAAGTCATAGTTAAGACTAATACTACTGTTGCTATCGTAAGTATGTATTTAAGCTTTTCTTTCATTTTAGTTTAACTCCCTTCGTAGACCGAATAATCGGATACGTTTGTTTTGTTTCGATTTAAGATGTTTATGATTGCTTCTCCTTCTGCTACTGGTTCGCGATAGTAGACTCGGTGGTAACCGAATTTGCCGTATGTCAAATTTGTCGCAGGATTGATGAATACTGTAATATTGTTGATTGTTGTGTTTTCCCAATTCATAATTGTGTCTGCGGTTGCAAACATACTAGCATTATTCTTTTTACCCCATTGCTTAAGGAACTCCAGGCCACTTTCCTTTACGACTACATACTTCATATTATAGTAGGATATATTATAATTGAATATTGTTCTGTCTTTGAAATGCCTATATATACAGTCACTATGAACGTATGCACAAGGTAATAATATATCAGATTTGCAACTTGTGTTTAATCGAGTCGAAAATTTAGTCATAGTCATAACACATGTCTCATTTGTTATTATTGAGTTTGTATAATTCAGAACTGAATAGAAAGCATCGAGGTCTTCACTATCGTGTGGTATGTATGCATTTACTTTGAACAAGCATATTATAGCTACAATACCAAGCAACCAGATGAAATCTGTTTTAGGTTCGATGTCTAGTTTCCAAAATTTGAACGATTGATATCTTGAAAGGATATTTATAATTCTATAAGTGAGGATAGTAAAACCGATTATTACTAAAGGTTGTACTATCATGCTAACGTGGTCTCCTCTGTTTAGTATCAACATAAATGCTTGTAACATTAAGAATGAGTATAGTAGTGTTTTATCTTTGATTAAGAACAAACCTACGATTCCGATGAAAAATATGTTTAATCCGTATGTGTACCAAGCATAAATGTCGAGCGGTCTGATTGCTAAGTAATAGACTATGAGGTATATATAAAGTGATATCCAATATAATGGATAGATTTTGTTAAGTTTAATCTTTAGCCAATTTACCCAATCATTAATAATATCAAAACCGCCTTTAATTTTAGTAATCCAAATTATACCTACAATGCATAAAAATACAATAGTGATAGGCCAAAGATATACAAAGCGTTCGATTGTTGGGGTGAATTGTTGGATTACGTATGAGTCGATTGCCCATGCAGAGTAAAGCATTCCAATGACAGCAGCTAATGCTAAAGGTGCGTATGATTTTCGTTTGTATTTGATGATGAAAGGTACGACCAGCAATATTCCACAGTATTGAGAAAGAGTCGCAGCTACTACACTTAATATGGATAGATAACGTTTGTTGTATAAGGTTGCGAGGATGAATGTTAGGGTGAAGAGAGCTAATGATGTTTGTGGAAAGTTTAATCTGTTCATATAGATGGCGAATGGATAAACTGTCCAAATTCCAGCACCTAGTAATCCAACGTTTGTGTTTATGAGCTTTTGCAGAATGAAAAAGATTAGGAGCATTATAATAAAATTCCAGAATACATTGATTGCTCGGATACTTATGATGCTTTCGTTTAGAAATGGTATTGTTAATAAGAAGTGCAAAGGTGGATGCTCGTTTGGTATGTATTTAAGTCCGTAGATATCGACATACCACTTTTGGTTGATGCCTTGGTAGAATCGTCCTTCTTTAATGTTTAGACTCAGTTGATGGTAGAATGATTCGTCGTTGAAGTAGTGAGGAAAAGATTCGAGCTTGTACAGGCGCGTACCGAAGAATAGCAAGCTAATCAGAATTAGAATCATTATCTGTTTCTTGTTCATGTTCACCACTTTTACTGATTTTGAAATAATAGACACCGATAATTGTTCCAGCTAAAAGTAATATCACGATTAAACCAACTATTATGATTATGGCGAGTTTACTGAAAGGTGATTTTGGTTTAGATTCTTGTATAACTGATTCTGGTTCTGGTGGTTGCACTTGTGTGTCGTTTTGTTGTATTGGGGGCGGAGATGATGGTGTCGTTATAGGTGTGAGTATTCGCCTTTCTTGGTATGGTTTGAATTCGATGATTGATGTTCTGCCACGAATTTCTTGGAGAGTTAATGTTATGTCGAGTTCGTTGTCGTCGTCAATATTGTAATCTTTCGGTTCGTTGATGTATAGACGGTCTTTGATTATGTTGCCGTTCATTTCGAAGACTGTATGATTAATCGATACGTTTGTTACCTTGAATGTATGTAAAATATTTTTGAATCGAAATCGTGATATAATATATGGGAGTATATATTTGGTAAAAGGTCGGTCTGGATATAATGTAGTTGTAAATGAGCTACCACTAGTACCACCACTTGAACCATCGTTACCGCCATTATCATCATCGTCTGGTTCTTCTACAAATCTCTCGTACATATAATTGAACTCGAATGTGTAATTGTTTACTGCACCAGGATGAAACTTAACTGTGAAGTTGTAGCCATTTTTACAGTCACAAAGGTGATAGTTAGTTCCATTTTCTGTGCAGTTATTTAGAATTGTGTATTCACCTTCATCAATTATGCCGGTTGCTGTTACATTTACTTCAAGTTCCTTACACTCATCAAAGTGGTATTTCCAAGTTTCACCACCATAGATTGAGTAGACTGTAGGGATTAATATTAGCATTAATAAGAGTACTATTGTTTTTTTCATTTTATTCATCTCCATTTAAAAAAGAAAAAAATAAGAGGTTTATTGAACCTCTAGGTTTGTTGTTATTGTATATTGGTCTGGTCCTAAGTTATCAGCAAATATTCCATTTATATAAAATGGAACATTTGATTCTTTAGTTGCTACTATTGGGCTAGATAATGTTTCTATTGTTTTGGGTATCCCATTTATTACTATATTACTTATTTCAGATTCTGAATTTGAAATCCAAGCATCTACTTCTATTTCAAATCCTATAACTTTTGTATCCCTAGTTATTCCTTGATATCCACTCTTCCAACCACTTAAAGTATTTGTGTAAAAAGTATCAACTGCAACACAACCAGGCCCTGGAGCTCCACTACTTAACCATGCATAAGCACTATCTTGCACAATTCCTCTTCCAAGAGTGTCTATACCGTCTCCTATTGGATAAGGTCCAACTACTAATTCACAGTTACTGGGGTCTACTTTTGCAGCTTCAAATACTAAAGCATCATCTGCATCACCATCGTTGTTTATGTCAATTAAAACATCTATATGAGCGATATACCCTGAATTAACATCAACATCCCAAGATATAGTAGCTATGTCATCCAAAATTAAATCACTATCTAATTCGAGCAATGTTTCTATATCTTCTGCATCAATAGTTATCCTTGCTTCAGAGGCATCTGACCAATCTACAGCATGTTCATTAGCTATTAATGTTACTATATTATTAGCTAAACTTACATCTGCACTTGCATCAGCGTTGCTTGACCAAGTTGTTGACAAACCTATTGTGTCTAAACTTATAGTTATCCCTTCACATCCTTCACCTGTAGCATAGCCACAATTATTAGAGCTATCACAACACTCATCAGTCAATTGAGTTTTTAAATCTCTATCTGCGTCATTACTTATTATATTTACATCGCCTGTTTCTTTTTGTTCCCATCCGTTATATATAATGCCAAATGCTTCTATACTTGGTATGTTCCAATTGTTCCCATTTAATTTGATAGATTGGGTTGCATCTACTGTTGTTATCTTTGTACCAAAGTAATTAATCACTCCAGCACTCACTATACTTACTACCAACAACCCTATAAGGATTGCTAAATATTTTTTCTTCATATATATCCTCCTCCTATTTGTTTTTCCTTTTAATAAAGGATTGTGAAGTCCCCCGGCCGATACCTGCATGTTACGAATACCTTTTCCTTTGACGGGAAGAAGTTATGGGACACTACAAATAACAGCCGTTTAGGTACACGTAATATATAATACAAAAGAATTCAAGTTTATAAACTTTTCTGTGATAAGAATAAGGAAGCAAGGCCAGTTTGCCATACGAACTAGCGCTTGATAAGAGAAGCATAGTTTGCCCGGCCTTGCTTCTAATGGGTAAAAATGTTTAGGCATTCATCAATCTTTGTTTGCCTTTTCTAATTCTTTGACTTCACTTTGCAACCTTTCGTTTTCGTCTTCCAATTCTTCGAAGTCATCTCTTACTGATTCAAACAAATCATTTGCTTCTGTTAATGCATCTTCTAATTTTTCTATATTTGATTTTTTCTTTGCAATCTCGAATCACCTCCTTGTTTGTTCGTTTGTTATAGGATGAATTTTCTACCTTTGGGTGTTACAACACGTGTAAAGTGTTTCGAACCGATACCAAATTTTTTCATTCGGGCTGTTATTGCTTCTTCTTTTTTATCAAAGCTCATGGGACGTTTTGCGTGAGGATAATCATAGTACGCATCTTGCCATCCTTGTTTAGTCTTCACTTGGAGTTTGAATTGTTTCGTCAGTTTTGCCATCTTCCTTTTCACCTCTTTAAGGCTGCATTGATTTTTCAAATGATGGTGCTTTTGTAATCACTTTGTTGTATTTATGTGTCTTGAATTTACCCGGTTCATGCATTTGAAACTTTGGTATTGTTTCACCATACATTTCTCGCATCGTTGTACCTTTTGATTTTTTCATTTTTAATTGTCTCCAATAGTAGGAATATAAAACCCCAAGCCATCCATCCGCTTCTAACGGAGGTGGCAAAGGGAAAAAGAGGTGATTATGTGGGGCCCATCATATGCTTGCCTTAGCAAGCTTATATAGGTCCCTTAGGAGGGACCCATCTTAGGGATTAATGGTTCCTTATTTTTTCCTATGTTAGGAATTAGTGGTGTATTATGACCACTCGTTTTATATGGTGGTGTATTATAACTTTCCATTAATGGTGTTTCTCTTGAACTACGAATCTTTTTTCTTGCCATTCTACATGCACCTCCAGTGTATGTTCATTTTATATTTTCATGCCTTTGTCTTCGATGACGGTTTCGTATCCGACGACTTTCCCATCAATTACTATAGGTATCCTTTTAGTTCGTACCGACATCGTTTTATGTTGATGTTGATTGCCTCTTATTGTTTGAGTTCCGTATGCTTTTACTTTGATGGTTTTCATTTTCAATAAGGTCGCATTGAGAGACAACACACCCTTAAGGGCGCATTGAGTTCTGTTTGAATTCTCTGATGTATTGATTTAATTCTTCATCCGATACATCGTTAGCATGTATGATTCTTTTCTTTCCTTTGTTCCGGATTGTAATTTTCATTATACTTGGATTGCTAATATGGGCCCATCTTAGGGAGTTTTGGATATTTATATGTTGGAATTAATGATTGCCTCTTTGCAATTCTCTTGCGAATTGGCTTACTAGTGGTCTTTCGCTTCGACGATGATTTCTTTCTTTTTGATTTACCTCCATTTGCTACACGTTTTGCTATTGCGTCTGTTACACCGACAACACCTTTTGCCACACCAACAGTTACTATCATTGACCCCACACCAGGGGCTACACCACCAAAAAAACCGCCGATATTAGAACCGGCTGCTGGTAATCCTTCCGTTATTGACATTCTAATGACAACCTCCTATTGAATTCATTTTATTTTACCTCCACTTTCGCTGATGTCATTTCATTTCAGTGCTCCGAATTTATTAAAGTCTGGGTCGTATTTCTTCTTGGACTTTGGATTATAAAAAAAATCGATTTGCTCTCCATCATATTTAACATGGGTCATGCCTTTCTCTTTTCCAGACTTCAAAACTTTTACATGTTGTGGTGTTCCTGTCTTGCGACGGAGCTCTTGACCAATTGCTTTATTGATTGATAATTTAGCTGCCATTTTAGAGTGGTCTCGTAAATCTATCAGCCTTTTTAGTGTTTTGCAAATCCACTATTGTTGTGTTTTGGTCTATTTGCTCTATCCGCTTTTCGATTGGAGTTTGTTTTAATCTTGCCATTCTATTTTATCACCTGTACCATATAACGATAACTGCCGTAAACATCATCTAACTTATCTCTCTTTCTGCTTGCTGATAACCTATTTTTATAAGTACCCATCAATTTATTAGTACCTCTTTCCCTTATCTGAAATTTTGGAATTTTTATCACCTTATTCGTTTTGCTATAAAAAATGGAGCTCTACTTCCTTTAGGGTAACTTATCATTGCTTCTTCTCCGACTCCCAATCTTTTACTATGACTAAGTAATGGGTCTCTTTTAGTATGTGTTTCTTTAATTCTTTTCCCTGAAACAACACCAACATCAGTTGTAAATCGTCTTTTTGAATAAACTAATTTCTTTGCCATTGTTTATCACCTATGGTTTCATTGATTTTAATGGTGCGAAGCCGTATACCTTTCTCGTTCTGTTTACTTTGGTCATGAATTCTTTATCTTTTTCTAATTCACGCCACACATGGATTGGTATCATCGCATGTGACTTGGTTTTTCTTACAGTTACATCAGTCATGTTTTATCACCTTGGACAAACACCTTTTAAGGTGTTTGTTTTTTAACAACCTAAAGGTTGTTAAAGTTTCATACTCTTTGATTTTGATTTTTTAACTCGCCTTTTACCCTCAGGATTGAATAATTGGTGGAATGATTTTTTACCTTGGTCTAATACCTCACTCAACCCAAACCTCTTGTATTTTGGAAATTTAGGAATGAGTGACATTGGCTTTGGCATCTTATACACAGATTGCAAATCATCCTCAAGGACGCATTGATTTGATTGTTTTGATAGCTCGTCTATCTCTTTTTATACCAGTTTGCTGTTCTTTAATATCTTCTTGTAAATGGGAAACAAGTTTAGCTTTCTTCTCTCTTTCACTAATCATAACGTTTCTCGCAGTACCTAACATTCTTTCTACAGCTAACCTATCCTTTACTTTTGCTCTCATCTTGGTTCCATAGACTTTAATGTTTGTATATCCCTTTCCATTCTACTAATGAGTTGCGACCTTGCTCGAGGATTTATTGATTGCTTTTTTGTAAACACTTTCTTCTTGTTTAGCTTTGCTCTCCTTTTATCTTCTCCTATAGTATCATCGATAAACATGTCAACTATACCACCCTCTTTCCTCGCTTGACCATATATTGAATCATCTCCCCAACCGCTCATGGTTTCATGCCTCTACATCGTCCTTTATATTTCATTTGCCAAGGAGCCAAATTCCCAATTCGTTTAAAATGAAAAACTTTTTCTGTTTGTTTTCCACGGGTTGCATAAACATTAATAGTTTTTACACACCCAGTATTAATACTTTCCATAACTTTAGTTTTTATTTTTGCCTGTGAATATGAATGTTTACCTACACTACCATCATTAAATTTCTCAATCATTTTAAATTTCATTATGGTTTCATGCCTCGTTGTTTTGATGCTTTTATCCTACTGATAATTTCAGAATCACTCATACCTCCTTCACGAGCTCTATTTATAATCTCCAAATATTTCTGGTCTTGTTTAGTTAATCCTTTCATGATTTCATGCCTCTCGTCTATACATGTTGTCTTATAACTTCAACACCAAAATCTTTATCGATTTTACGCTTTGCATATTTAAAAGCCTTATCCTTGTCACCGAACTCTTTAAATTTGCCAACTGGTTCCCCACTGTGCTTAGTCCTAACAAAATATACTTTTTCTAGTTTTGCTAAATTATAACCTTTCGTCAATTTTGCCATTCTAATATCCCCCTTGAATCATTTCTCTATATGGCGCTGTGTGCCTGCTGGCAAATGTTAAAAACCGAACTTGCTACCCCCCTTAAACATTGTATTGCGTTTCTTTGCCATTGGGTCACCAGGGTATGTCCCGAGGGATTGCATTTGATTTTCAACGTTTTGTTGGGTTTGAAAATCACCACGCCCGGATGCATCACTATGCATCTTATTTAAATCTTCGACTAATCGAACTTTATCTCTTTTTGATGATATTTGGGGTCTCATAGTTTCATGCCTCTTTATTTTTTTTTATATTATAGGACGAAATCTGGATTCGACCTTTGCTTCTGATTCTCCTGCCATGGGAAGAGCCTTAGCAGTTATTGTTTCAGCACGAGCAACTACATCTGGAATATGTATAGCTCGTTTGATTTTAGCAATTCTGATTTTTCGAGGTAGAGCTTTCATTGCTTTGATTTTTCGTTTGATGGCTTTTCGCTTTATTTCTGCCACTACAGCTTGCTCCTTCTGAAGCTTGGCTAGACGTTTTGAACCTTTAACAAATAGTTTGGGTTCTTTCTGTTCAAGTGCTACTATTTTAGAATGGATTTTTTTGAGCTTTTCACCTTCACCACGGTCTCTTGCTAACTTGAATTGTTCCGCTAAGATACGTTTTTTGCTCATATGTTCCCCTGGTAGCAAAATGCGTTCACGCAATGCTTCTTCCTTTAATTGCTTTGCCTTTGCACTTTCTAGTTTAGCTTCACGTTCCCCCTTCACTAATTTCCTTCTGAATTTTAATCTTTCTTCTCTTAATAAGAGTTCACGTTCACGATGGGATAGTTCTTTCACCTTCTTTCTCGATTTTGACTTACTTTTCCTTTCTTTTTCCCCATCAACTGATAAGAGACTTTCTAATTGTTTCTTCCTGCCATGCTCACGAGGGTTTAAGGGTTCGCAATCAACGACATCGGGAACACCATCACCATCTGTATCGAATGTTCGAATCTTGTCTATAAATTGATGACCTTTCTTTGTAAGATTATTAGCATTATCAATTAACCCGAGAGAACGAGCATATGTCATAGTTAATTGATAATGTTTTTTTGGGGGCGTTTTAGAAGAACGAGGAACAACGAGATGAAACTCACCGTTTTGAATATAAGTCTTGGTTTTAATACCTTTGGCAGCCAACCCATGTTCTATATTGTCGTTGTACCAACCTTTGCCATTCTTCATTAGTTTTGGTTTCATTTTCGTTAGATGGGAAGTGAATTATTTTTGTACATTCGCCGCCTTGGTTTGCGTTTTTTGAATTTCTTTATTCCTTGTTTCACACTGAATACTGGCTTTGATATTTTGTCACGTTGTTTTAAACTATCTTGTTTGTATAATAATTGCCCAGGAACGAGACTCCTTGAGCGAGTCAAAACTGGCTTCATTACATAGGCCCCATTTTACCGACACGCTCTCCTATTTTTGAAAAATTGTCTGCAATTGAAGCATGCCAGACTTTCCGCTTTAATGGTTTGATTTCTTGGTCATAAGCTTGTAGTTGCGCATTATGCATTGCTCGCCTAGCAGTAATATCTTTACGAGCTTCAGCAAGGTATTGGTCTTTTTGACTTTGAGCAGAATGAAGTTTTTGGTTTAATGGTCCCATACTCATTGTTTGTTCACCTCGATTTGATTGATTATAAAAAATAAAGAAAAAATGCATTATGCTTCTAACATAATGCTTTTACCTTTTACACTGTAATCTTGTGTTTGACAATACCAACGATTGCAAAAATAATTGCAGCTATTGCACCGAAAATACCCAATATGATGATGAATGCTCCGACACCAGGGGCCAAATTCTTTAAGAAACCCCCTACATCAGAACCTATATTAGGTAATCCAGCTAACGTATCGTCGTCAATTGCTCCTCCGCCAGTCCATGATAATGTTGGTGTAGTATATATTGCTGCCCCAGCTGTTGGTGTAGCATTAACGCCACCTGTTCTAACACAAATGCCGACATATTTGGCAGAATAACTTGTTGCATCTAATGATGTTGTTGTCGAAGATGCGTTACTTGTAACAGATGACGTGGTACCGTATCTCAATATTATTGTTTGATTCGCTAATGTACTATTTTCAATAGTACTATTAGTGTAAGTCAAGTATCCTAAGCCTTTACTAGTACCATGTCCAATCTGAGTTACTGTTGTACAATTAGTACTATTGGTCCTAATTGTTTGGGTAGCAAATACTGTTGATTGACGGTAATCTGCAGCGATAACTAATGGTATTGCTAATAAAAAAAAAGAAAATACAATTAGTTGACTTGTTGAAAGTTTCATGCTGTGTCACCAATCTACACTGCAATCTTGTTCTTGACAATACCTACTATTGCGTAGATTATTGCTGCAACACCACCGAAGACACCCAAAATTATGATGAATGCTCCAACTCCTGGTGCTAAGTTCTTCAAGAAACTTCCCACGTCACTTCCAATATAAGGTAACCCTTCCAATGTATCTGCGTCAATTGCGCTAGCAGCAAATGCAGAAGGCAAAGCAACAACCATTGTTCCAGACGCCAATAATATTCTTTTTAATTTCATCTTAGCATCACCTTATATTTGGATTTTTCTCTTGACAATACCTACTATTGCGTAGATTATTGCTGCAACACCACCGAAGACACCCAAAATTATGATGAATGCTCCAACTCCTGGTGCTAAGTTCTTCAAGAAACTTCCCACGTCACTTCCAATATAAGGTAACCCTTCCAATGTATCTGCGTCAATTGCGCTAGCAGCAAATGCAGAAGGCAAAGCAACAACCATTGTTCCAGACGCCAATAATATTCTTTTTAATTTCATCTTAGCATCACCTTATATTTGGATTTTTCTCTTGACAATACCTACTATTGCGTAGATTATTGCTGCAACACCACCGAAGACACCCAAAATTATGATGAATGCTCCAACTCCTGGTGCTAAGTTCTTCAAGAAACTTCCCACGTCACTTCCAATATAAGGTAACCCTTCCAATGTATCTGCGTCAATTGCGCTAGCAGCAAATGCAGAAGGCAAAGCAACAACCATTGTTCCAGACGCCAATAATATTCTTTTTAATTTCATCTTAGCATCACCTTATATTTGGATTTTTCTCTTGACAATACCTACTATTGCGTAGATTATTGCTGCAACACCACCGAAGACACCCAAAATTATGATGAATGCTCCAACTCCTGGTGCTAGGTTCTTTAAGAAACTTCCTACGTCACTTCCTATTTGTGGTAGTCCTGACAACGTATCGTTGTCAATTGCGCTGGCAGCGAATGCAGCTGGTAAAGCAACAGTCATTGCCCCTGCGCCCAATAAAATTCTTTTCAATTTCATTTTTGGCTATCGACCTCCTCGTTCGATTCGTTACAACATAAATGTTATAACGTTTATTTCTAATGTTTATCAAGGAACTCACGTTTATAAACCTTTTGGTTTTTTATAGTATAACCTAGGTTAATATAGAACATTAAAGATATAGTATTTATAAATAAAAAACCCCAAACCTACAATAAACGTAGGCAAGGGGTCTTCGGGGGTTGAAACTCACGTGAGTTTGAATATACGTTGAAAGAAGTTGTAGTATTGGATGAATGTGGGATAGAGCTTTAGAGGTAACCAAAATATTAGAAATGCCACTATTAAGAAGAATAGTATTACACTGATTATATAAAAGAAAATAAAACCAATATATTGAATCCAATTAATTATTGTTGAAAAATAAAAGCCAATGCTACCTAGTGAGCCGAATAAATCTTTCCAATCCGATTCCTTAGTAGGGTCAGCAGCTAATACTACAGTTACCATCAATAATGTAACTGCTAGGTATATTAATATTTTTTTGTTCATTTTAATTTTGTTGCCCTACTAAATATAAGTTGGATTTTTCTAAACACGCCTGGAATAATTACAGCAAACACAAAGCCAATAATGGATATGCTCGCGATATAAAATAGCAGCAAGAGGAATGAAAATGTCATACGAATTATGCTGATACCAAAACCGAATAAGTTATTATTGTCTTGCATATCTTTAAATGCTACCTGCTGTAAACACATCTGTAGTAAATTAGAACTGGACTCGTATAAATTATGACATTCTTCCACGGTATCTATATCGTCATCGATAACAAAAGCTTGTCCATATCCTGCACTACCCGGAATGTTAGTCCCGTTAGATACTGCAGCACCGACTGGCTTACCGAAACCTATTACATCGACAGGATATCTAACTTCGAATGTACAACCCGCCAATTGACTTGGCCACCACCGAAGATTTTTTGTTGTACCTGCTTCACCGCATGATGATAATGGAAAACCAGCTACAGTTGTCGTTAGAAAATTACCAGGATATATATTGGGGCTGTCCGACAAACCAAACATCATGCGTGACCAATAATTCGGTGATAATGAATATCTAACAGTGAAATTGGTTACGAATTTATATGTTGCTGTTTCTTTATAATCATAAAAACACCTTACAACTTCTATTCTTTGAGGAAAAGGAGGTTCATATGATGCAGCAATAGGTGGATTATATATTCTGTCATTTATTTCGGCAACAGCACTACTACTTGGGTCAACTGGATACTTATAATAATCAAATTCGCTTTCAAATGCACCGTCACCAGTACAATCTACTTCGATTCTATCAAAGAGGATAGGAGGAAGAAATGGATATTGTACTTCATCTATACCAGTAAAAAAAGACCGAAGCCAAGCCCCGAGTACTGCCCAAGCTGATATATCATAATCATAATATTCATGAGCAACTCCAGGTACAGGAGTTTCGACACCGAATTTACTATAAAAGTATCCAGGTTCATCTGGTGGTATTGTACCTGTTTGCATTACAACCCACCAATCAATTACTACATCGCCATCTGCACTAACTTTTGGTCTGTACTCCGAGATATTATCTTCTGCTGATTTGTATCGATATTCATCTATTCCAGGCTCATATATTCCGACCATAAAGTGGTCGTTTTTTGTAATTGCTAGAGTAGCAGGCATTAAAAGCAATGCTAGCATTATTATAGCTGGAAGTTTCATGTTACATATATTTATGTTTGACATTTTATATCACCTAGGTAGCGTATCTCCTTATGTATGATTTTACAATAGCATCTCGTAGTTTGAAGAATGTTTCGGGAATCAATGTAAACATTACATAAATGACGAATAAAATTTCAACTAAATAAAATATCAGTTTTACTACTTCTAAAGTCAAAACAAAAAATGCCCATATGTAACTCCAAACCAACTTGTTATAATCTTTGATGCCCAAGATACCCTCTTCGTCGAACCCATCGAATTTATATTGCCAATACAATTCATCTGCCTTCGTCCATATTGTAGATGATTCAGCTAAATCCATTTGCACTTCGATTGCACCCTCAGACATTGGTTCGGCGGCAATTATATGAGATGAATTTTGCATTGTATTAAAAGGATGTGCCCACTGAAAAGCTGAATTAGCGTTTACACAATACAACTCGCCACCTGAATTGTTAGTATAGGGAACAAATCTAGCGTGCCCCGAATCGCAACTGTTTGGGTCTGTAACCTGTATACCATCTGGTACTGCTATAGTGTATACACTAAGTAAGGTTACTATCACCAATAATATAATATTACCTGAAAATAGCTTTGTTTGGGTCTTCATGAACATTCACCTTATATTGTGCTGACACAGAACAAAAATTTTTAGTATGGGAGATTTTAGAGCAGAATGGGTCTTTCCATATTTTTGATGTCTCTTTTTCGAAAACACAACCTCCCATTATAGTGCTCTCTCCGGCATTCAACCTTATGCACTGTATAGTATCCGACACTGAGTGTACATTGATTGATGAGTTTGTATAATCAACCGCTTTGTCCCAGTAACCGTCGTTATTACAATCAACCCATGAATACGCTATGCCGTAATTATATGTTGTTGGTAAATAACAAGATACTACTAAATTGATTGGTTGATTTTCTATGTAATAGTCGGCTACCGGACTTCCTATATATACAAATGGTTCTTTTCCAATCCCTAAATTTCCAATAGTAGCTGAAACAGTATCTATACCATCAGTTACAGTACACTTCCAGGAAATATTTGTTTGTTGTGTCACATTATAGACATATAACAAACCTGTCCCTGAAATAGACTGGTTAGTAATGTTATACCATCCTGTTAGTGAGCCGTTGTTGTAGTAGACACTAATTGTGTATAATAGGGTATCCTTTGGAACGTCATCATCGTATGCCTCGCATTGGAAAGGTATCCAAGTCGTAAACGTACCGCTTGTTGGCGACATCATAGTTATTATTAGGGGAATATTTAAGATTGTTATTGATGCTTCACGTTCGACTCCACTACCACCAACATCGAATGGAGTTGCCCTAAGTGTCACGTTATGTGTTCTATTAAAGTAATCAGCTGATAAGTTAATTGTGGTCGTATTGCTAAGATTAAGCCATGACCCATTAATGTACCAGTTATAATAGATTGATACTACATCACCATCATTATCGTGAGTAGTAATGTTTGGTACAATGGTTGCATTATTGTAAGCAGGATATGGTGTCAAGTTAATGTATGTAATGTTAGGTATAGTACTTAGGGTTATAATGCTAAAGTTGACTGATACTCCGTTTTCATAACCATCGTTGGGTGTAACTTCGGCAGTGATATTAATATCCCCTGAAATATTATCCTTACCCAATTGATTACCTGTTACACCACTAATTACTACACTATTGTTAAACCATTTAAATGTTGAAGCATCGTTTGTCTGGTTCTCCGCATCTGTGAATGTGTAGGTGATGTTAACGCTTGCATTAGTATAGACTGGATAAGGTGTGAAATTTAATAATGTAGCCGTCGGCAATGAGTTTTCAGTGACGTTTCTTATACTAGTCATGTTTATATTTCCGTATGTGTCGTTTGCATATACTCTGTAGATATATCCTGTTCCATCTATTGTCGCTTTGGTTATATTGCAATATGAATCTGTACTGTTTATAGTCATTGATTCATTAACACCATTCCATTCTAATGTGCAAGTATCTAAATGTGCTTCTGTAAATGAGACGTTAATTGTTATTAAGTTTCCAACCTTTACCGAGCCATTATCCGGTGTTGGACTTGAATATGAAATACGAGGTGCTATATTGTCTACTGTTAATTGGAATGTATCAGTTACATTGTTTAGACTGAATATAGAATTGAAAGTAAGATTAGTTTCGGTTGTGTAAAAATGAACCACTGTCTTATTGATAACAAAGGTACCTTTTGGACCTTCGAAATCGATTCCCATTTTTTTACTTGGAATAATAAAGTGGCCTTGATATTGAGAGGTCGCAAGGTAAAAGGCATTTGCCGGTAACTTAAAAATATAATGATAAGTTCCATTCTTCGATAACGCAGGCATACCTACCATTGTATAACTAAATGAATAACGGTCGCCTAATTCCTGATACGCCATCTCTTCTATTGTACCAATAGTACTTGTCATCTGAACTGTAACACCATCAAAATCAAACTTCCTTGAATTTTCATCAACGTTGATTTTACTAGGTGAAATTTTAAAATTGAGACTTGTATGAGCATCGTATGCTATAACTGTTCCATTGAATGTTTCGTTGTCTACTTTTGGTAGTGAGCAATTATAGACGTAGTTATAACTGTTTACTGATAAATTGATTGTTCCATTCGAACAAATAACAGCACCTGAACTGTTAATGACAGTTGAGTTGACTGACCATAAATCACCTTCATCAGTCACTGTGTAGTTAATTAGGAAATATGTCAACGAAGTATTGAAAGGGTCTGTAAAGTTTTGGTAAAGTATTGGCGACGTAGTATCTACGTCAAGTCTGTATATCGAAGTGTTACTATTGTAATCTGTCCCATCAAATACATCGACAGAAAAGTAATATGTACCATCGCTTAGATTTGTCGTGAAATTGGAATCAGTATTGTTGTAATAAAGCCATGTAGGCGGACTAGCATCACCAACCCAGAGACGATAGTAGACTGTGTCACCATCTGCATCTGATGAATTCGACCAATTAATTGTAATGTTGATATTTGTACGGTCTGGAGTTGCTGTCGGAAACGTAAAATTAGTTATGGTAGGCAATGCATTCCCGACTGTTAGAGAAGTTGTTACGGATTGAGCAATGTTGTTAGCTTCATCCTTCACATAACCAATGATACTAAATACTGTATTCTTTGTTGCAGTTATAGTCGCAGAGTAGACAGCGATAAACCAATCACCAGCTGCTGTCCACGTTGCACTCCATGTTGTATTTTGCCATGTCCCCGTTTGATTCTGAGAAATTGTCCAGTTTATACCTGTTAAGTTATCCCTAGCTGTTATATTGACGTAAAACGTATCACCACTCCTGTTTAATCCCGCAACAGTAATATTAGCAATTCCAGGTGGTGTTGCATCTAACGTAAATACAATTACACTTGAATTAGAACTAGAATTTATCTGGTCGTATGCTGTTATTGTCAAATTATACACACCATCTGAAGCATTCCAATCCGTGACGTTCGTAGTCGTTGTAATATTTAGTGTACCGTTAATATATATATTGTAAGTTATAGTACCTCCATCTACGTCTGATGAATTAAATTCTATTTTTCTTGTATTATTTATCTCTCCATTATAAGGACTAGTTACTGTTGGTACTGATGGTACTGAGTTTGCTACGACAAATGTTCTCAACATACTATTATTCCATTGATTCAAGCTATCATTAGCATACCATCTATATCCAACAGTATTCCCTTGAGACAAGTTAGTTGATTTGTTTATTATTAATTTGACAGAATCACTACTTATCGTCCCGTTAGTAGCATTACTCCATACTCCAGTACCATTCCAACTAAATATATAATATGATAGACTAGAACCACTATCTGTTACAGTGATGTTAAATTGAGCATCTCCATTTATTTTCATTAAGGTCGCATTTGTTTGATTCCCAGACCATGATGGTGTTGTCGTATCTAAAGTAAAAATAATTGCTGATGAATTGGCACTTACACCTGTGCTATCGTTTGCCGTCATTGTCAAACTATAAACTCCGTCTGAACCGTTCCATACAGTCACATTGGTAGTTGTTGATATGTTAAAAGTTCCATTGATATAAATAGTATAACTTACAGCATCTCCCTCTGTATCTGACGAATTAAACTCTATTTTTCTTGTATTGTTTATCTCATTATTATAAGGACTTGTTATTGTCGGAACATTAGGAGCAGAATTTGGCGCGGCAGGATAATTACGAATTGATAAATTATCAATTTTCATAGGGTCTTGATTATCAAATGATGCCATAGCACCATAAATATATAATCCTTGTGAAAAATCCGAATCAAATTTACCTGTGTGTTCATTCGACCAGTTTAATGCTCCATCTACATAGGCTATAATATGAGTTTCATTAATTACTACAGAATACTCTCCTATTCCACCAGCATCCGTTTCTATAGAACCGCTAGTAGTTGTATCATTAAAATAATAGAGATGAGGAGCTGCAAAATTGGTACCAAAACTAACAATAACCCCACTAGCCCCTGCCATAGCACCAACATCTGAACACGCAACACTTTTATTTGCAAATTTCCATTGAAAGTAATATCCTTCGGGTGCAATTATGGTAATAGTTACATTAAGTCCTCCTCCACTTACATTAAAATAATTTGGTGTTTCCTGATAATCTAATCTTGCACATTCTCCTTCACCACTATGAGCCTGAACACCCGTAAGCAGATTACTACTTATCCTCATAATATCATCAAAACCTCCTGCTTCAGTATAACTAATATTACCATCGCTAGAAGTTCCTAATGTATTACTGTTCGTTCTATCAAAAGTATCAGTAGCATTGATAGTACTAGCACTAACAAAATTAAGCAATAACAATATTGATAATAAAATACATATAAATAATTTCTGGATTGTGAGTTTCATTTTTTGTTTTTACATCTGTTAGAATATTGCGAGGCCTATTGCTCGCATTAATGCTAGGTAACCTATACTTACACCGACCATAGCTTTCCAGCTTAAATGGGACCCTGCTACCATCATGATTACGACCCATCCTATAATTATAAGTAGCCAGTACCCAATATTCATTAGGAAGAGAAATTTATGTACTTCCCACCTTGAAAGATAGACACTTAAAGTCTTGTCTTCAGCTTCCGCAATTCTCAATTTAGGGATAGGCTTCGATTTCCAGGAAGAATCTTGAAGTTGTGGCCTTGTAAACTCGTCTGTCCACGTTAACCCATATGTGTCATCTGTTTGCAAATGGATACTATAATTTTGTGGTGCTTCGTAAAGTTTGATTCGAGCTTCACCATTATTGTAATGTGCCCAGAAAGTTAAAGCATCATCTGATGTTGAAGAAAATGTAGGTTTATAGAATGGCATCCAGCCAAACATCCTATCGAGATATGACATATCTCTAAATATTGTTGAATCAGTATACGATGATGATGCATTCACAAAGCGCATATAGACGTATTGGAATTCGTTTTTGTATGAACTAGTTGATACATCTGTTGTCATATTACTTCCTTTATAGAAACGGAGAGTAAGATAAAATGCTGGCCTAAACTTAATTGTAGTAGTTGCATTGAGACATACGTATGATTTTGAATTTGCTTTAAATATCAAAGTAGTGTCTTCTGATTCGTTAGAAGATATACGACCTTGCCAAGAACTATCTGAAGCTACATATGTAAGATTATAGGAGTGTGTTGAGTTGAGGTCAAGGACAACACGAGTTCGATTCTCGAAATCATAATCAGTTAGATTTTCTTCGATTGCCGACCCATTACTCGCTCTGTAATAAGCCTTTATAAGTTCTAATTCATCTGTACCGACATAAGGGTCAACATCAATAGTTAATGCAGCATTTAAACCAGAAGCATTGCAATTGTAATTGACCAAAGCACCAGCAGTCAAAGATGCATTCGTATCGTAATCATATACTGTAGTGTTACCAGAGGAGGATGCAGCGTAAACAGGAGATAATATAATAAATACTGATAAAATAGTTAATAATACGACGAAGAGAACTGGACCAACGATTGGTGCAGCAATCTTTACATAGTGTTTGATTTTCATTTTAATTTACCAGCCCTGCTATGCAGAAAAGGGAAATGATTTTGTGTATTATCCTTAGCAAATGTTTTGAGCATTTTCACCAATCTCCTCACAAGTTACGTTGTATGCTAATATTCCACTACTGTTTAAGTAGTTATAGTATGTAAACTTCTCAGTTATTACTGAGTAAGTCATTATATCTTCTCCCCAAAAAGAGGTTGAGATATTACAAGCGACATCGGAACCAGTTTGAGTTGTACCATATTCGTCAGTAACTAGTGAACGTATCCCCCAAGTACCACCTCTGTCTGCGGTTGTAGGAGCATCATTTTCGATATCTAAACATGTGTATGTTAATATCCCCCAATACTCCATCATTTTACCAACCCAATCCTGGGTAGTATTAGTGATGTTGATTAAGGTCTCGACGTTTTCTTCAGATTGATTTGAAGTATTTAAAAGAGTTTGCAACCAATCAGGTACCTGGAATTCAGAGTAACCTAAACCCCAATCACTTCCTGATGTACAGTTGACAACGACAAAGTAGTTACCAGTTTCGTTAGGAACAGCACCAATATACTTATGATTGTACCCACTAAACGTACTCATATTAGTCCAATTCAAATATGTTGCATTATCTTTATCATATATAACTAAGGAAGCATTTGACTCTAAACCGTGCCCTAAGTCATCATAACAACTAGCATAAATTGTCACATTGCCAACGTTACGATAGATAGTACCAACTACCTTGACGTGTACTGCTTGGTCTCCAAATTGACCGAGTATAAAATGGTCTTGGTCTTCTTCACACATTTTTGGTTCTTCTGAACAATTTTCAATGATATTATAAACGGGTGATTTTGAAGTGCCTTTTGGTGCACTTAATATAATCAACAATATTATTATTAACGGTACAGCTATCAATGAGCTTATTATGATTCGTTTATGTTCCAACATGAACACCCAACCTATATTGATAAGGGCGAGTATAATGAGTTATATTTGCGCCACCTAAGTTTCCTACACTATCAGTAGCATTCATATATATCCGATACGTAACATGGTCCCATAATTGAGTGAAAGTTTTTGCACATGTCGTCATGCCAGTTTCAGAGCCCCATTCTATTCCAACACCACTAACAGTATCTTCAATCCATAAATCGTATGTAATTGGAGTTGAGCTATCATCAGCAGAACAATTAGCAGTAATCCAGTTATCGCTAGAGCGTATTACTGTTATGGTTAAATTTGATGGTGGTATTACATCAACTGTTGCTTGGATTGTAACGACTTGTATGGAACTTACACTTGAATACCCCCCTGTATCATTTGCCCATATTTGCCATCCCAGAGTTCCTCCTGTCACAGGGAACCAAGCTAATGATTCATTGAAAATAGCTGTTAGAGAAGCTATATTGTCAGCGTCTATAATAGTTTGATTTGTTAACACGTTTCCATCTGTATTGTTTGTCGCAATTCTATAATAATCGATTGCCGTCGCATCTATTATAGTGACGTTTAATTGAACGTCTGTTGAATTTTTTGTACCGCCACTCGCATTATCTTGAAAGTTAGAATATGTCGGTGCTGCTGTATCTTCAACAAGCACTTCTGAAATATTGATAGTTATAGGAGTAGCTGAAGAATTACAATATACTGTCGTATTTATAGTAAGACAAGTGGAGTTTAATTTTATAATTGTGATACCGTTAAAAGTTCTGTTCATTCTATACGTAACATTATACAAACCAGATGGAGCAAATTTCTCCCCTTCATCAACAGTTACAGTTGCCGCTACCATTTTAAACATCAAAACCAAACATAAAAGATAGATAAGTTTTTTCATTTTGCATTTTATACCTTTTTCAATAATAAATTTCCCCCACTAATACTCCAATAAAAACAACTTTCCCCAGTTGCATTGCAAACGTAGCTGTTTCCAGTAATATTTGCTTGAGTAGATACCAATTTAGTTGAGTTTATTGCTCCGAGATTTGCGTCCGTTCCATTTGTTAAATCATCTGTTGAATCTGTATCTATGTTTGGGTAAGTCCCTAAGTATTGTGACCAATTCCCAAAACTATCATTTATCTGTTGTATTGTAAAGTTTTGAATATCTGCATTACTCAAATGGCTTGTAAAATTTGTCAATGTATAGTAACCCACAGTTGCGTAATGAACAGTAAAATTTGTTAATGTATAATATCCTATTGGAGAATACCAACTATCTAACCAAGTTGTATTGTGGCTTCTAACTATACTACCATTATCCAACTTCGCAGTATCTAAATCATCTGTTGAATCTGTATCTATGTTTGGGTATGTTCCTTGCCATTGCGAGAAGTTATTGAAGCTATCATTAATATCTTGTATTGTGAAGTTTTCTACAGAATCTACCCTATTATCAACATAACCAAAAGTAGCATAAATAGCATTTAAAAGATTCTGTAAGAAAGAAGTATCTACTCTTGCATCTATTGTAGCATTTGATGTTTCATTTATCCAAGTTCTATTTAGATACATAGTATCTGAATCATTGTAAAGTACTATTCCATCTCCTTTTCTTTGTGTATCTGTATCTGTTGTAGCTGTATGATTATCAACAGAATCTACTCTAGTATCTGTATAGGCCCTATCAGCAGTTGCATTATCAGGAATATAAGTGTCAATTATTAAAGCAACATTTACAGATTCATTCCCTATTGTTGTATCTACTGTAGCAGTATGATTATCAATAGAATCTACTCTTGTATCAACATAGGTTATAGCTGCATAAATATTACTTATCTCAGTTCCTCCCCTATAAAACAAAGCAGCAAAAACATTAGTTGTATTTACATCTGTTTTAGATATATTAGTCCCTCCATCAGCAGTATAGCCAGTGGCATTTACTTTAGAACCAAAAGTAGTATTAGGAGAAATAAAATCTCCACCAGATGTTACCCACTTATCTCCAACTCCCCCTCCTCCGCCTACAGGAGTAGCACAAGTAAAGACTGTTCCATCAGAGGTGGTAAACTCTCCACCACCGCAGATTGGTAAATCATTTATTTGAGAAGTTGTTGTTGAAACATTGTCCCAGTTGTCACTTCTAATCTTACTGGCATTTATTTCATTTATACCGACTAAATTTCTATCCTTATCCCATTTAGCAATTACAACAGCAGCAATCTGAACTTTATTTTCTATTGGGACAGTTGCTAAAGAATTTGCTGTTCTTGTTATCCTGATTAAGTATTCTGTTCCTGCTCCTTTCGCCCAAGTTGGAATGTCCTCATCAAGCCAAGCTACTATTGCTGTATGCCTCATTCCTTCTGTTCCGTCTGTTGGAGAGAAAATAGTCCAATTATTAACTCCTGTAGTAGAAAACTCGAAAGTTGGCTTTATGCCTGGATTGGAAGCTGTAGTGTTTAACAAAAATTCTATCTCTTCAAATTTATCTGCATCTCCTATTGTCACATAATCATTATCATTTGCGAAAATAACTGAATCCGCAGTAGTGCTTGTAAAGTTAATTAAGGAATCTATCCCTGAATTGTTTGCAGAATCCATATTTACAAAAGTTCCAGAAAGTTGTATGATAGGATTAACTAATGCTCCAGCTTCCATTCCATAAATAGTTGCTGAACCTTCTGTAGCTAATATATCTAATGCTACAACATCTCCTCCTGTTGCTAATGATTCATCTATATTTATTAAAATAACTTCTTCATCTTCTCCTAAAGATATAGCACCTGTTATATAAACTATATCTAAACCTTTAACATCTCCAAATCCTGCTGCATCAACAATTATCTCAACAGCATGGTCATCATTTTCTGTTGCTGTATGATTTACATCAAAATCTCCAGAAACAGTTAGACCTGGTCTTGGGTCAAACCCCACAGTTGTTCCTATACTTACTCTTTTATTAGTTGAATCAATAAAGAATGTGTTTGTATTAACTGTAACATTATTAGAACCTAAATCTATGTTTCTGTATGCTCCAGAATAAGGAATATAACTTAGGTTTACTGTTTCATTTATCCAGCTTTCATTAACTCCACTTCTTATTATTGTTTCGTTTTGAATTGCAATTGCTAAATTAGAAATGGCTAGATAAACTGCGTCTAAAAGGTTTTGTAAGAAAGTTACGTCAACTCTAACATCTATTGAAGCATTAATTGTAGAATTTAATGTACTACCATAATAAGTGTTATTATCCCAGTCAACACCAACAAACAAACTGTTTATAGGTATTCCTAATTGATATAATGCTTCATTCGCATAGACATATGTAGTGTTCACGTGGTAGTATGATATATTAGTACCACTATCCTCTATAGTCATACGAGTCGAATTTGTTATATTGAATGTTGATGTTGAATCCTTAATTACTACTTCGAATGCAATTACAGTAGTTACCATTAAACATAATAAAAATCCAAACATGAAAATTTTTGTTTTGTTCATTTTCATTGCCTCATTATTTTAAACATTCAGTTGTATTAAACCAATAATCATTACTTGTCCATGATACATTTATAAACGCCTTATCCACATCTGTAGCATACACGGAATAACAACCCATAGATACATTAGAATCTTCAAACACCACTGAACCACCAGTTATAATACTCATATTCCCAGTACCCAAATCTACATACTCATTTACCTTTACACAATGGTCTTCAACATTCCAATTAGTATTTTTTGTATAAGCACAAGAATCTGCTGTACTTATTGTAACTGTTCTTATTTCTGTAAAGTTCCAATTAGAATTATTATCTGAAGCAAATGCCTGAAAGGTGTAATCTCCGTCTGTTAAACCGTCTGTACTGTTTAAAGATTGATTTACATACAAACTCCAATCTGTAAGATTATATTTAGTGAGGCTTGTGAAATATAGTTGTTGTATTTCTTGTGCTGATAAGCTTCTATTCCATATCATTACTTCATCAAATGAAATGTTAAGAGTAGGGTCAGATGCGACTTCTCCAATTTTGATTGGGTCATTGTTTCTAGTGTTATCTTGAGTAAAAGCACTTAAACTATCTTGTTCAGTTTGTTGAACACCGTCAACATATAATAATACTAAGTCAGCAGTCCAATCTATTGTTGCTACTCCATGATGCCATAAATTATCATTTACAACATTATCAGATACAGGGGTGGCAAAATTACTACCATCAGCAATAAGAATTTGAAGTTTATTTGCTTCTGCCCCAACATCACTCCGTCTTTTACCAAACGACCACCCATTACTAGATGCGTTTATCTTATTAACAAAAGCTGTATTAACAATATCGGTTTGAATACTTGTTTTAAACCAAATAGCTACAGTAAAATCATTAGAAGATATATCAGGACTAAAGGGTACTTCAAGGTAACTACCAAGACCATCCAACTGCAAACCTCCACTATATTTTCCACCAGTTAAATTAATTGTAGCATTTCCTTGAAATGAACCGTTATTTCCTCCATTGCTTATATCGACAGATACATTACCAGATGGTTCTGTTGTTTCTCCTAAACCGCTTCTATTGTCAAAGTTCATAAATAAAACTAAAGAATCATTAAAGATAGTAGTGTTTGTTCCGTTCCAATTAAATACAACATCTTTTAGATTAGTTTCTATTATACTTACATTTATAGTCACATAAGTTTCTGATTGAGTTGAAGCATTAGCTGGTGTTGGAGCTGTAAAGTTTATCTTTGGTGGTGTTGTGTCTGGTAATGCTGCTGGTAAGCTTACATTCCAAGTCTCTAAAGTCATACTTCCGTTAATTATAGGAGTATAGAACTGGTCAGCACCTGAATGAAACTTAAAGTCTGGAAATAAGAAGTCTGCTTCTGTATTTATTGTAAAGTTAGTTGGGTTTCCTGTTACGTTTTGATATTCTGTATAATATGCTTCGTGGTATTGTTGTGCTGACCTTGTATAAAGGGTTACAACCTCTTGAGTTGTTAAGCTTCTGTTGAAAAGTATTACTTCATCTATTGAACCATTCAAAGAAAATTGAGCATTTGGGATAGCTGAGCTTAAAGACCAACTTGCAGTATTAGTAACCAAAGTATTATCGTGACTATCTACTGCAAAAACATTTCCATCTAAAAATCCTGCTAGATTAGTATCATTTACAGATAATACTATATGATGCCATTCATCATCATTGACAGCTCCCCCTGCAACAACCTGTAAAGCCCCATCATCTAAAGTGCAAAGAATATCTCCACCTGAAATAAAACAAGCGATTCTTCCTGCAATTCCAGTAGTAGGATATTTACCAAAAAGGTTTGCTGTTAAGTCACCCCCTAAAGTTTTGAACCAAACCGCTAAAGTGAATCCCCCTGTTGGAAAAATTAAACTTTCAGAGTTAGTTAAATTCATCAAATCATCCATCCCTTGAAATTGGGCTCCCCTTGTGTCATTTAAACCTGTACCGTTAATAAAAGTTTCTCCAATCAATAATCCATCAAATCCGTTTCCAGTAATATCTTCTGCACCGTTCCATTCAAAAGGTAGATAAAATAATAAATCAGAATTATTAACACTAAGATTAATCTGTCCAATCCTTGCTGAGATATTTGAGTTTTTATTTGCTTGAAAATCAACAGTTATGTTAACTCGATTATCTCCACCATTATCCCAAGTACTTCCGTTAGTTACTTTGACTGCTCTTACTTTTTGTGTTCCTTCTGTTTTGAATCTTGCTGATTGGTTGTTGTAGATTTCTAAGATTTGTGCGGATGATAAAGAAGCATTGAAAACCATTACTTCGTCTATCATACCATCCATAAACATACCTCCATTTCTACTTCCAATCCTAACAGTCTGTGCGGTAGAATCAATAGTTCCTGAAGCTGCTCCCGAATTGTCTAAAACGCCGTTTATATATAATCCCATGCCAGTTCCATTATACACTCCAGCAACATGATACCAGATGTTATTTTTAATACGTGTAATGCTATTTACTTGTGGATGACTCCCATCGGTTTCAATATCAAACTGAAAGTTATCTGGGTCTGTCCTTATAAACCATACTTGTGTAGTAGTATGTCTACTAATAAGCACCTGAAAGTTTGTTGTATTGTCCCTTGTATTAAACCACCCAGAAATGGTTAAGTTTCCGAAGTTTCTCAATGATGCAGGGTCTCCTAAATTGATAAAATCGCCAACACCATCCCCCTGATAACAATTTCCATAACCAGTCATACAATCAGTAGAATTAACCAAAGCATCTGCAACTCCTGTCCCATCATTATCTTCCTTTGTAAAATCATAAGAAGTTGCTAATGGAGTATTTACTTTATCACCATCAAAATTCCAATAGCCGACTAAGTTATCTCCCAATCCCCATGTACTCCAAGTAGGATTACCAACTAAAGTCCCGTCATTTCCTTCTCCACTTGAATCATCTGCTGATATTCCTACACCTTCATCCATCTTTAACCATAAAGTTAAATTATCAGAAGGTAATGAAGAATTTGCTACCCTGCCAGAATTGTAGATTTCTATAATTTCTGAAACATTTAGGCTTCTATTATAAATACGGACTTCATCTATTGAGCCGTTGAAGTCACTATCATAAGAAGAACCTATCAAAAGGGGCTCAGAAGAAGGATGGATTGAGGTTACTGAAGAAGAATCAGTATCACACTGCACACCATTCTTATAATAGATTGCTGAACCTTCATCATAGGTAACTGCTATATATGTCCATTCGTCATCAACAGGAGCACAATCATTAGTTGTATAATATACATCAGGACTAGCACCATTCGGAGAAAGAAACAATCCAATTTCAGTGTTATCACCACTAGCTTCTAACAAAGTATATGACCTCCTTCCACCAGCAGAAAAATATTTATTCAAAAGCCCTCCCAAATCAGTATATTGGGCTCGTTTTACCCAAAGACTCCAAGTAGCTTTAGTAGATAAATCCAAGCTGTCATCATCAGCCACACTAACATAATCATTATCACCATCAAACTCTAAATAAACATCAGGGTCATCATCTATAGTAAGATGTGTGAAGTTGCCTTCTGCTGTTACATTTCTTAATAAAGAGTCTGTAACTATATTTGAATCTTGAATGACTATTACAGAGTTATCTCCAAACTTTAAATAAAAGTCTTGCTCTGGATTTGCTTGATAGCAGAATTTCTTTGGATTAGATGGACTTGTTGTAATCTGTCCATTGGCTTGTGTCATAGATAAATCAGATTGTTTAGACAATGAATTGGTTTTATAGAAAGAAAGTTTTGAAGGAACAGAATAAGTATAGTTTTTGTTTACACCAGTAATATTACCGTTTAAATTATAAAAATAAGTCAAGACCTTTTTATTAATCCATCCAGCCTCTAAACAAATTATAGTATCTTCTCTGTATTTTACTATTCTTCTAGTATAATTAGTGCCATTAGGATAAGTATCGTTAACTGTATAGTTTGCAACTAAAACAGATGTTTTGTTAAAAGAAACATCAAATAGACTTTCGTTTCCTGTTTTTTTGAGAACTTTGTAATCTTCTGTGTATCTTGTTTTGTAAGGGTTTATTTTAATCTCTTCATCTCCTGATATAGGGGAACCTTTACCTGCATAAACTCTAGTGTCCATTTCTTTAAAACCTCCTTCTAACAATGGCTTATTACCACTAAAGTATACCATGCTACCTAACAAAATCGTTCCACATAAGATTAACATTATAGATGTAATCATTTTCATCTTTATGCCTGCTCGAAAAATCTGAATGAGACAATATCACTAAAAAATCGAAAATAGATAAATATGATAAAACCAACAGTTAAGAAGAGAAGCATAACAACCCAACCATTAGTAAGGTTTGCAAAGAATTGCATGAGGTCTTCGACTATATAACCCATAGAATCAGATAAACCTGTTATTAAATAATCACTCATTCTAGACACTTTTTTCTCAATAAATGTGAATGGCAATTGTTGGACTCGAACCAACCTTCTCTGGCTCATGATGCCAGTGGAAACAACCCCTTCCCCAAATTGCCTTTCTTACATCTCACCAACACGAGTAATCGCAGACCGGACTGATAATAATAGTAAAATTACTATAGTAAAAGTGACAGTAACAATGAGAAGTGTATAGACACCAGGGCTGACAGCAGAGATAAACTCAAATAATCGGTCGTGAATTAAAGCAACGTCATCAGCGATAGAGTAGAATTTTATTGTTGACCCTCCTAAAGTTGTACTATTATTAGGCACCACTATCCACCCGATTTTATATCACCACGTCAAATGTCTTTTCAAATTCTAGAGAATCAGCAATAAACGCAAAAGTTATTTGGCTATCAGTCCTAATCATTCAAACCCCCTAGAAAATACAATATTATATATATATACAAGTTAAGCAACTTTATAAAGCTTTTGGTTTTTTTGGGATTAAAATTAACGTTTGCCGCGCTTCACCCTGTGCAAGGCTTGAAGCAATTTGCGACCAACTTTACGCTTCTTTGCTAAGCCCCTCAACCTTCTAATAAATTCAACAGTAAATACAACCCCTTTAGTAACCATTATTATCAAAGGAATACCCACTAATAATAGCAAGAATAAAAGACCTACCAAAAGTATCAACATAATAATCATCATTATGATACCAGCAATGGTAATTACACCCCTTATCTCATCACACAAACCTGTATCGAAAGGTGCCACCAAGCCGTATTCTTTTACTACTTCAATCCATATTTCATCTTTCGTTTCATCTAAGTCACAATAGCCACACCACTTACCACCATAATCATAGCCTGTATCATAATAACTTGTTTTAGATTCATCATTATTTAAAACATGGTCAGTACAAAGGCCACAAGTACCACCATAGTCGGATATCGATGTTGACCCACTTCCTATCAACTCGTTGTTCTCATCATCTCTAACCCTGTTGGAACATAAAAGAGTCCCTCTGTCCCAGTATGCTACCTGTGTAGCATTAACAACTGTAGCACCGCATTTATCAAATACCTGGACTTTAACAGTTGTTTGATTTGTATCATTCCTTGTAATATTGTATGGAGTATACCAGTTAGCACTCCAATTGATAGTAGCATTAGGACATGCTGTTGTTATATTCACATAGGAACCACCACCCTCAACCCCTGGGTCAAGACAATTAACATAACCAGCATAAGCATCCCATACTCCATCTTCGTTATTATCCCAACACACACCCGTAACCTCGTTAGTCAACCCAGTTGTATTGAATGTAATATCAATATCAGTAATATTTGAATGAATTGCCCCAGTAAACGAATCGTTAATCCCTGATATACTGAAGTCAGTGACATATTTTTCATTGCGAGGAACTATAGTAGAACAATTGGGGTCAAATCCAATCGTTACGTTTACTGTAGTAGAATTCATAAACACTTTAAAATCATCGTCTAAATCTTCGTCGTATGGAGAAGGCAAAATACAACCTTCGATATCGGGACCAGACCACATGACGTCACACGACGTCACTGCATAATAAATATTATCATAAAAATCGAAATCGTAACCAATAATTACTAAGAAATGAACCGCGTTTGTTTTATACGCTGTATAATTGATATCAGTACTCCATGACGTTATTGTTAAATCATCACATATATCACCAGTACCAAAAAAATCACAAGGATTAGAACAATCACTTAAATCTGCAGCGTTGCAAAATACATATTGAGGAGTATAGGCTTTTGTTCGAAGAGCTTCAATTAAATAATCTGTTGTCTCATTAGACGTTTCATACATTACCATTGTATACAGATTCGGAAAATAGTTATTACCATATGTCGAACCCGAAACCCTAATAGTAACAGGTGTACCTGCTAGTACAGATGCGCGCTCAGTATGGAATGTCGGCCCTGTAAGTCTATAAGTAACCTTGGTATTTATATTTTCTACTATACTGCAATTAGCTATATAATTTGGAGCTTCAAAACTATATGCTTGAAGGTCGTTATCACAATTTTCATAGATATTACACATGTATCCCTCTAATATCCCACTACCAGTACCTACACCTGGTAGACTATAATTCAAATACCAGTTCTCAGTCTCAGGATGTTCTGTATAATCACATCCTATATCGCATTTATCAGCGTCTTCCATACTAAACCCTGTCCAATAATTTTCGTCGGCTGTATGGGAAGAAAAACATTTATCATAAGTCCCGTCATCTGTATAATCATAACACACTCCGAGAATTGGAGAGTGATTCCAATCACGCCTAGTAACAGACTCTACAACACAATAACACCAGCTGTCTGGTAGTTGTAAAAAACCAAGTACTGTACACAAAGCTTTGATTAAAACATTATCGTAACAATCAACGGCACTAATATTAACTTCTTCTATATTTATGAATGATGAATTGTATCTATTGAATTGTGTATCATTTAGATTATACCAAATTGTATCACCATAATCAGTATCCCATGTATCCGTATCACTATCGACAAGATTCAACTCTGCTATTAAAGTAGCACTCTGAAATTGATATTCTTGCTTAACCCAACCACTAATATTAAGCCTTGTCGCCATTTGAATTGATACATTTTTATTGACATTAGCGTCTGCCAAACTATCTGCAGTTATAGTAATCGAGAAAAGTTGTATGTTATCAGCTGAAGTTTGATTATCTGACCAATAACCACTAAAATCAGCGTCTAAAAAAGTAGCATTGTTTTCACAATGCAAAGAATAAGCCAAATCGCGACTGTAACACCTATCTGTATCATCATCATCGTCATAATCAACTGCCATCCATTGTATATAATCTTCATCAAATATTGTATTATTCATATTAAAAATAATAGGGTCAGTTAAAGGGGGATTCCAATCCGTGATATTAATTCCATTAACAACAACACTATCGAAAGCTGGAATTAGACTGGAATCAGTGTAAGAGAAGTTAATTGATGCAGTACCCGACCAACCTATTCCAGCAGACGGTCCGTAATTAACTGTTACCAATCTAACAGTAGCTGTAAAATTCGCTTTTAAAGGGTAGGAGTGGTTTATAATTTTGGTCCATTCTGAATCGTTGAATGTACAAGATGCACAAACAGAAGTGCACCATGATTCGGGGTCGACTACTTCTTGGCCAGTATTTGTATAATTAGAGACACAATAAGATTTATCAACAACACCGGAAGTAGTAAACATAATATTCCAAATAGCACCCCAAATATTTGTATAATTATTGCCACCATTTGAAGAACTACCAGATGCATTAAAACCAATTGTATATGTTTTGACTAAGTTACCATCGTCATTTTCGTCATCGTCATAACCGCCAGCCGCATACTGAATATCACCAGTTATTGTAGGATTGTTCCAGGTGATAGTAATATCAGTTTCTGCAAAAACAGCACTCCTATCATCTGTATTGCCACTTGCAACTGCAGTAAATGCAATATCTATAGTCTCAGAACTATTCTCTTGCATTGTGACTTGAGCATTCCAAGCAGAACTAGTAACTTCTGTTCCAGAATATACGACACCAACATCAGGACAATCATCACAGCAATCTTGTCCCGATTCAACATTCGCATGACGACATTCATCGCCTATATCTTCATAATCGCCATCCCCATTATAATCCCAACAACCACAAAATGGGTCGAATATACCACCTGTTTCATAGGCACCACTAGGCATTAATGTAACAGTATCATAAGACCAAACACTAATAGCGGATGCACCAAGTATACTGTCGATGTCACAAGAAAATGTACAAGCAAGACCGTCATAGAAATTATTGAACGTTGCATAAGAATATTTTTGTTTTTGATTGTAAGGATGATAAACATAATAGCCAGACGAATCATTACCTACAACTAAAAGATTACCATCATACTCTGCGTAATCACCAATTCCCCACGACGTACTTAATGATGTATCACCTGATGCTTCCAATTCCAAATCTGACCCATCGACTTTTACAATGATAGGAAAACCATTCCTCAATGTTGATTGAATGGTCGCCACAGATTTTGCCCCACAACTTATACTGCATTTGTTATCATCGAATGCATCTTCTGCATCACTACTCAGTTCACTGTAATCATCCCAATCAACTAACGCTTCACATACCGTACCACCACCAGTACATACATCATCCCAAGTATCGATTTTATGGCTAGCATAAGTATCGGGATAAGCTGTCGTTCCTTTATAATACATCTTTAGTTGTTGTGCCGTATAATAACCATAAGGTTGGGTAATAGCAGCAACTTCTTTCATGACGGAAGTTTTGTAGATTTCACCAGCATCAGGCATTGTTGACCATTCCTCTGTTTTAACAGCTATGGCCTCAGTATCTGAAGCAGTAGAAGTACCAGCGAAAGTACCAGTATCAACTACTCGAACATTACCCTCTAAAGTACCATAATCAGCTAAACCGCAATAACCCCAAAAACTATAAGCCCATATCCAATCACTCCCCCCACAACTATTAGAACTGCTAAAGCAAGCATTTCCGAAATTACAAGTGTCTGCTAAGTTACTGTCGGAAGTCCATGAAGAATTAGCATAAAACGTTACATCATAATTATCACCCGGGTCACTACAAGTTATACAATAGACTGTCCATTGTTCCCAGCAATCATTAGTCTGATAAGTAGGGTTTGTACAGGTTACAGCACAATCACCACAGCCAGTCGGACAATCAACAGAATGAGAACCTGCTGACTCACAAAATGTACTGGTGATAGCAGCACTCACAAAAGAAACTAATATCAATAATGATATTAAGCAAATAGTAATCAACCTTTTCATTGTCTACGTCGACCTCCACTACCACCACCCCCATTTAAAATAGGCTTTGCTGATAATTTTAAGAATTGTTCCACTGTTATATTCGTTTCATTTTCACCTGCAATTTTTTTGTCGAGGTAGGTTTCTAGGATTTGAGCAGCAACCATCATATCAGTGTGGTTGTTGTCGTCCCAGTAACTACGGCCATCAGGCATTACAAGATTATCTCTTAATGTGTGATAATCTGGAACGTATTCTGGTTGTTTAAAAAATTTATCATAGAAGATGAAGATGCCTGAAATAATAGCCATGCCAACTATAAAAAGCATTACCATTAAAACTCCAAATGCCAACGGTGAATGAGGAATATCCTTATTAAGCTGAACTAATGGTGGAATATTGTTCCCTTCACTATCTAACTTCGCAGGCCGTATCAATTTCATTTAATGCTCTCCAAACTTATACTATAGTTATCGAGATTGTCAATATAATATTGTTCCCATCCAGCCCCACAAACATAGCTGAAATTTGTAAGGAGCAATTGTTCTAATTCATATGTTGATTCTTCGACGAACCTAGTTTTTGAATACTGAATACCCCCATAAAAACAACCAAACGCTACAACAACTATTAATAATATTGTTAGAAATATTATTAACTTCGCATCCTTCTCATGTAATTGAATATTTGTTGATTCTATCATTTTTAATTAAAAAATATATACTCAGTTATTTTTGAAGGGGCAAATTGACCCTTAAGCAAATAAAACAAACAAAGCACAATAAGAATAACAACTACTGATGAAATTAATACTGAGCCAACCATAACTAGAACATTTTTGGTTATATCCTGAATCATTTCCATTCTCTATACCTACACCGTACGCGAATCTAAATAGTCTTTGAGGAATATTCGAGGTAACTTATCTAACCGATTGAAATCAGTACCCCGTTTTTCAATCTTATCTATTTGATGTATTATTCGCTCAGCCCAATCAACATACTTAGGTATACTTAGATGCTGAGCCATATTCATTATTTTAAGTAAATCTAATTGATAAACATGTGAATACACCTTATCCCAACCGCTTTCCCATGATAACATTAATCTTCTTAAATCAGTTGAGACAAGGATATTTTTATTAGGATTCTTATCATCAATTAACTTATAACCACACGAATTGCACCAATATAAATTGCTTACTATATTGAAATCTATTTTGCGTCCGCATTTTGGACAAAGTTTAATTTCGTTCACCTCTTAATATAATTACCAACTCTATTATACTTCGATTTCACGCTTGACTTTTTTGTCTTTGATTGGACCAAATTCTTGTTCGAGTTCAAGCGAACGTTCCTTATTTATACGTTGCATAACAAGCATTCTACCTTCACTAATGATACGATACATTTCGAGTTCATTCCATCTCTGAGTCTTACCCTCGATTATATATTGTTCAAGCAAAGCTAGTTGTTGGTCCTTTGATAATGCAAAACTTTTGCCACTCTTACTCATTTCACTAAAAACTGGGTCTTTTGATAATTGTTCAGCAGCATGCTTACGCTGAATCACACGCTGGTCGACTGCACCTTCAATTTCATTCGCTATCCATTTATTCTTTTTCATCTCATACTCGTTACGCAAATTAACATCATGATGGAGAGGAACTTTCACCCACCCCATAAAAATATATTCTAAGGTACCTTTAACACCCATCTCAATTTTATATAATAAACACCAGTTTACTCTATTAACTGTATCTTTTTTATATACATATAGACCATAAGGAGCATTTCTCTGCTGGAGCTTAACAGGAGTTAACCATAGTTCACTTTGCATAAACTTAGCAACAATGTTATTTATATTGGCAAGGTCCAACATTTCTGAAAATGTACCAAGACCGCCAACGTTTTCCCTATTCTCATCGATTTGCCATATTTGCCCAAACTTTAGTTTCCCAGATTTCTTTTGTTCTCTCAAAGTATATATGTAATTGCTTTGTGAACCAACAACATAATCGATTCCAAATGTTAACGGAGCAACCTTAAGATATTTATCAAACTTCATGTGTTTGAAAGCGTCTTTCTTAAGGTATTGATTAAAAATATTAACGTAGAGCTTGGCAATAGTCATTGCAGTTTCACTTTTACCACCCCTCGTCTCTCCCATTAGGACGATACGCCAAACACGACAATCCTTAATATACTCAGACATTTGCCCAATAAAGAATGATGTAACATTTTGATAAAATTGCATAGGAAAGTGTACCCTAATTCTCTTTAATGATAACATATCCTTATAATTTAATTGTGGTAGGTCTATCATTTTACACCTTGATTCTAACAAAACTACATGGATTATGAAAAGTATATCCTGCCTTTCTCACAAAACAGGATATACCTAATGCCTACGAACTTCCGACACCTTCGGCCTAAAGGTCGACGGTAGTTGGTCACCACAAAGACTAAAGGGGTGATTATTAAACATCTTTGAAGTCTAAACCAGGTTCAGTCGTTATCATGCCTAGGTCAGGGATTGGTATTTCTTCGCTATAAGCTTTGACATTTTTCATAACAATATCGTTAACACGCCTTATAGCCATACATAAATATTTCTGTATCTGATTTTCAGTTAATTCCACTTGCTTCGCCATATCTTCAGCATTCTCATCAGGAATATTTGTATCAAATGTTACTTTATTTTGAGTAACCCTAAATTCCCCTTTGGCAGGATTAACACATCTATCCAATACATAAATAGGTACCATTACCTTGGTATTGGTATTTTCTTCAATCCACATAATCTCTAATTCGTCGTTTTCAAATTCCATGACTTTTTTAGGGTCTTGTGTCTGTTTTTGTATAACCTGAAATATTGCAAGAGCTGCAATTACCTTCTCCGTAAATTTCTGATACGGAAGTGCTACATAATGCTGGACTACGAATGATACTAGTTGCATATTATCCTCAAAAATGTATTACCAGTAACGACGAGTGAGCGTCGTAAAAGAGAACAGGTTTTGCTTATCTAATTCCGATTTTTAACTTCCTTAATCTCTCTCCAATCTTAGTAAGGCCATGAATAAGGTAAACAAAAAACATCGAGCCTATTACTATACCAATACTAGTAATGATAAAAGCATTGGTTCCCAATTCTAATACTCCAGTCATGTTACACCTGCATCCAACTTGGATTCTTCCTTGGTTTTTTCGGCGCCGAGTCGTTGTGCTTGTACACCAGGATTTGACAATGTAGCTTTTTCCATCATCTTGGCTTGGACATTAACAATTCTCTGCAACATTGTTTGGTAAGTTGTATCCACTATGCTACCTTCCATGACCTTTCGATAATCTAGTTTTCCATGCTTTTCGTCAATTACAAATACAGGACAATAATAATAAAGTCCAAGACGTTCTATACCAACACAATCTATCTTTATGTCACCATTAGGCAATTCTTTGAGGTAACCAGTCAAATCAATCGTTTCAGTCTTTTCTTCATTAGTCTTCTTATCTTTCCTTTTGACTTTTATAATATGGGGAATCTTCATAATGAATGTTTCCTCAAAAAAGATAAAAAATTTACGCTTGTACCCAAGATAGTTAATAGTGTTATCCATTGTTTGCGCTTCACCACGATAGTAACCCAAAACACGATTTGATATGTCGAGGAATTTAGTCGAGTGCTCTCTCTTAATGAGAGGTAAACCAAACCACAATAAATTTATTAAGGCCCACGACTTCCTGATACGTCGCTTATCTGACTGAAGCATACAAGTCTTTTTTAATGCTTTGTATACTTGATAACCAGGTTCGTCCCTTTCTTTTCTATCGTCATCGAGCTTTTTAAATAAATAATAGACGACTATACAAAATATAAAAAGAATTACTGCCCAAAGCATAAACTTCCAAGCTTTGCCGAAAAACCCAAATACCTGACTAAACATATCCGTCCGTATCACTCCCTGTTCTTCCACTACCTGTGCCCCTAATACTATAGGAGTCGATAATATTGCTAATATTATCTTTTCAAATTTAAGTTTCATTTTGTTTTATTCACCTCAATATTGTTTAAATTGTTTAGCATACTTCTTGTTTTCTTTGTCTATATTTTTCATCTTCTTATCCATCGATTTGCCATAAGATTCACCAAATTTCATAAAAACTTTACCAAACCAAAGGAAAAATTTGAACATAATTTTCCCGAAAATGAGCATAAGCATAGCCAACCCTTTAAGACCCTTCCACACTAATCTAATCCCATTCCCAGAGTTAACTTCATCTTCACCAAATTTCATTATGTTATCTTCGTTAGATTTCATCATGATTCACCCCTAATATATGCCGGTGTACTTCTTTTCAACTAATGGACTAGCTTCTCTGATAATTGTAATTTTATCTTCACCCAGTTCAGTCCACACACCCCCAGGTTTTGGTTCTACTTCGACGTCTGGAATTTCCTCATGTTTAACATCGTACATTAAAGCAGCTAGAAAAGCGACCACTGGAACGAGATTCCAGGAAAGGTGCCAAATATAAAACTTCCCGAGAAGGGCAGATATTATAAGCATTCCAAGCAGGCCCCAAATAAACACTAGCGACATAACTATAATACCTCGTTTAAACTCTTTTCTAGTTTGTTCAGAATTTATCATCTTAATCAGCTCTGTTCCTGACTACTTAGGCGTCATCCCTTTGCCTGCCCCTTCACTTCTTGCTCGTTCCTTCTCTGATAATACTACTCGTTTTGCGACTCTTCTTTGCTTGGTACTAAGAGACCGCTTTGTTCTGTATATCTTGAACCTGCTTATATATTCATGTTGCGTATCTACAATAGGTTGACCGACACGTGAATACAAGAACTGTTCTTGTGAAGACAAACCAGGCACACCTCTCTTTCTATAGGGTACACTCTTTGCACGGTGGGTAACAACACCCTTTTTACTCACAACTCTTATCTTCTCAGGAATAAGAACTTCCTCTCTCTCTACACCCGCCTCACGAACAGTACGCTCTTCTATGGTTTCTCCAGGAACCTCTTCGATAATCTCTTCAGAAATTTCTTCTTCAGGACCAATACCTAACGCCTCACTTTGGGCTTTTCTAATCTCATCTTCGATTAAATCCATATTATCTTCAATTATAAAGGTAGCAAGCTCCATTACAAGAGCGTCGTAAGCATCGAGTGGACCACCAATATCAGACCCAGGATTTTGATTAAGTAATAAGATGGCTCGTAATTCGTCGACTCGAGTAGGATTAAGTCCAGTCTCCGACAACTTCAATAATAGTGCTTTGTCTACATAGATATAAGAAGCAAGTTTCCGAATACTCTCGGGCATCATTGTACGAGCATATCCAGAAATACTCCTCGCTCCACCTAATCTTGTTCGAGATACCATCTTAATAGCCCCCGTCGTTAGGACAACCACATTTATTCTTAATACATTCGCTCATAGGACATCCACACATATAACAATAATATGGGTCGTATTCGTTATTTGACATTTTTAAATCTCATTTACAGCATCGTGATAAATTTTAGCGTATTCTTCGTCGCTGATATTGAATCGGTTTTTAATAACACTAATTTTTGCTGAGAGTTCATCCATCTTTGAACCAGCATGATGAGTAGAATATTCCTTGGCTAAATCTTTCAACTGCAAAACTGCCATTCTTTTTAATTCTTTAGCCCCAACCATTCCACCTTTATCTAAATGTCCCTGTACATGTTCAACAAAAATACGATAAATTGATTTGTTACATATTTTACATCCAACTTCTCCATCAGGTATCATTTTTTTATCACCTACGTAGATAATTCCATAATAATCTTAAATTCACCTTTCTTAAAATATTCTGGATTTGAAATATACAAGCTCTTAACTTCATCTGGAATTAAATCAAATCTCTGTTCAATCATCTGCATCATTACTACAAAGTATTCTTCCTTTTTAACAGGCTTCCTAACAAAAGGATTTTCAGCAAGCTCTTTTAATTTCCTCTCTAATGCCTCTCTAACTTTCTTTGGTAACTTTTTTTCCATATCCTTAACTAAGCCTGATTTTTCTATTTTGTAAGTCATATTTATCACCCGAGCAAGAAACTCTCCATAAAGTTTTTGAGGTTTTCAGACGTACCTTTACGCTCTAGCAAACCCCTGTTTCGCACAGTATCAATTACATTCTCTGGTTTAACAATATCAAAATTGAAGTTTCTAAACTGTTGACCAGTTAACGGTAGTGCAACGTTTCCCGTCTTAATATCAATACTGTATGGCATCTTCCAGATACGACGGATATCGGTTACAGAAGTGTCCAGCGAGGTTGCATTGAATATATCAGACAATTCACTCAAGAACCACTTCAACAGTGCAATACAATCCTCTGCTGATGAACTCTGTAACCGTTTTATCCTTTTAGCGATATCCATACAATCTTTGATATATTTCCACTCGATATTGATATGAAATCCAGAACCCGAGAATTTTAATTGATATGGCAAACCGTAATCATCGAAAGACGTTTTAACACGTTTCACATCATTGTATAATACATCGAAATTAGTTTCATAATCTTCACATTTGGAACAAATCTCTTTGTTAGTCATTTTTTCGTGTTTGATACAATTATGCTTTCCCTCGCAATATTTGCAACTTTCATCAAAGTCTATTCCAAAATCCATCCCTTTGAAATATTGCTGGAAATTTTGGTTGAATACCTCTTGTTGCTGTTTCCTGACGATAGGTACAAAAGAAAACATAGGCATATTTTCGAGATGAGCAAGTGAATAATAAATGTTACGGGGATTATCATAGAAATGAAAAGCTTTAAAGTTCTCTTTTAGATAATAAAGTGCGTGCGCTTTGATATGTCTGATGGCACCTTTGTTATTGATAAAAGCCATTTCACGACCCTTACCAACCTTTACCATCTCGAAAAGAATCCTGTCTATGTAGTACCTATGGAAATCAACAGTCTTAAGTATCCTTTTTTTAATTCTTGGTGTAAGGATTTGTAAGACGTTCATCAGGCCCCTCCGACATAAATTTATCACAAAGTTTGATTAATAGCCAGACAGATATCCATAAAAATACAAAACCTGACAGGCAAATACCTATTATCTTTAATATATATAAATACATGTGAATCAACTTTATAAATTTTGTGTTTTTTTGGTTAAATTTAATCTATTATTTTAGCTGTTACAACTGTACCCATACTCCGGTCAAGACAATTAGTATACCAATAACGACCATTAAATGCCTCAGACTTTGCATCTATAAAGACTTTCCATTTATCACTACTCGGTATCTCATTTTTATCTTCATCATAACAATGAGTCTCAATTTCTGCTAAAACCTTCCTATCATTTGGATTTAAAATAGCATATGCATTACCTGCCTTCCCTTCATAACTATCATATACCTTCCACCCCCTAAACTCAACAATTAAGAGCTTGTCCTTAGGTTTTATATCTTCGCATTTGGGACAAGACGGGCATACCTTTTCAGGGCAATAACATTGTGGACAACCACCATAAATCAATTCACACCCACTCAATAAAATAATTAAAGATATGAATAAAATAATCAATAGTTTTTTCATTTTTGTTTCGCCTCAATCTAATGTTGTTTGCTCTAATGAAGTATCAGGAATTCGTACGAACTTACACTTGATTGCTGCCTTAATTTTATCTTCTCTCATTTGGTCTTCAATCTTTTGATATTGATGATGGTATTCGTCGACTTCGTAAGCTGTATTCGCAACGGAGTCATAGCCGTCAAGCCTGTAACCAATTACATATTTTTGCCTTTCGATTCTACGACCTATTTTTTGTTCTTGTCTATCGAGCATCATAGTTTCGTTAAGGCCCAAACCTTTGTCTGGAATAGTAAATTCTATACCAGCTTGTTTTGCTAGCTCATCGAGAGTTAGATTGTTTCGGTCAAGCACATATTTTATAATACTTCGACTCCCATAACCATATCTTTTACCACTCTCTCTGAATTCAGTCTTACTCAAATTTTTATCTTTAATCAATCTTAACCACTTAATCAAGTCTTCTATTTTAACTCGAGAACACTTTTGACACTTATACCTTTTTTTATATTTATCATAACAACCGAATCGACTGATACCAACTCTAATCTGTAGACTATTAACTTTTTTACTAACACCACACTTGATACACCTAAGAATATAACCCTTTAACTTAGTTAAATAGGGTTTACAATATCGACATAAATATTTATTACGAAACTTATTTTCACTTCCATGATTTGCAATACCGACCTCTAAGTTAACCTTATTTAATTTCTTCGATACACCACACTTGACACACCTAATCGGTCCATTATACCCCATCTAAAGTCACCTGTTGGCACACAGACTGCCCGTCGAATATATAACCACTTCGACCCCTTTTATACATTTTATGTTTGAAACCCTTAGTTGTATTTACAGAAACTTGGGTTAAATTAAGTCGTTCTAAAACACGTTTGACCTGAGACAAATAATATTTTTTATCAATCTTTCTAAGCTTAGCCAAATCACGTATTACGTAACCACCTTCCTGTTTCACATACTCTATACTATCCCCTTGAGTCACTTCGATATTGTGAAAATCAGCATATTGCCTAGCCATAGCGACTTGCAAGCAAGAACCACTAGCATATTCACTTAAGGGTCTATGAATACCAGTACGCTGAATATAATCCTTTATATTCCGTTCATCTAATTTAAAACAATCTTTAATCGCTTCTTTAATTTTTTTAGGATTGTTAAACATAGAGTCAATCAAACGTTCTAATGCGTATGAAAAAATAACATTCTTAGCACTACCTTTGAAACTGTTTCCATGTTTGATAATAACTTTATCTTCCCTTTGTAGTATATAATTTTTCCTTTTTAAAAAGTAACTATTTGGATATGGCCCCTCCACTTCAATATCTAGGTAACTCTTCAACTCAAATTGTTTTTCTATGTACTCATTAATAATTCTATTGTATTCGCCGACATCAGGTACCCCAGTTAAATATAAACCATCGGTGTCGCAGGCAATATTAACTTGTAAATTTACATCGAGAACCATTTGCATTAGAAAACGCCCAATACCAGTCGTTGCAATAGTCACCGCAAGGTCTGAATATCTAAAATATGCAGCACCACCTAATCCGTAGTTCATGTTCTGTACAACTTTATTTGACCATGAAAGAGACTCTAGACCTTCTCTCTCATGTTCAGAAAGATTAACATCCTTTAATTTAGCTTTAATCTCTAATCGCTTATGGTGCAACTCTGTAAGCATGATTGGAAGGAAACCCTCTTCTGGTAATATTTTTATAAGGACGTAACCCATCTTTCTATCTGGTATTCCTAGAATTGAATAGCCATCCTTCTTTTCATATGTTAATATCTTTGGTCCTTTTTCTTTTATTTCAATTATCTTTGTTGTCTCAGGGCTCAAATTAAACGTCCTTTGTATAGTAGGATAAAGACTAGCAAAGTCTAATTTATAGACATCCTTGAACTGTTCTTTTAATTCATTAAATAATGGAAGTGATTTACCATCTTTAAATAAACCGACCAACGCCCCTTGCACCCCTGTACCCCCATTAAAGGAATATCGACCGCGCCTCTCATCAAATTCAGGAATTCCGAATACCGTAGGAAATCGCTTGAAATTCGGGTCATCTGAGATGATTTTTTTCTTCGCCAATTCCCTAGCATAAACTATTGTACCAATTAAATTAGCAGAACGCTTAGTCATAACGCTAATCGGAACCCTTAACATTTCTGCGAACGTAGTTACATTATTAAAGTAAAACCTAGAAAGTTCCCGAGTTATCAATACATCAGACTCAATATACTTCTTCAATTTAGGAGTACCAACAATTGACCGTATATTACCAAGGTCTTCTAAAATCATTTTATAATCTTCATAACCAGGTAATTGCTGAATCTTCTTTTCTACATTGAAAAATTTACCAACAGTCTTTAGCTTTCTATCACTTATTCCGAACAACGTTTGGTCAAGCTTAACTTCACGGAATACGTCAGCGTTTACCCTTCCCTGTATATTTAAAATCGTCTGCCCTTGCTGATTTACAAAACTTGCTCCACCTTTATTCCGGGATAAAGATTCATCAGACATGCCATTTATTCTTAACCTATCGATAATGTAAGGAATGTCAAAATATGTAGAATTATATCCCACGAAGGAATCCGGATTCAACTTTTTAATATCACTTGTAAATGCTTCGAGAATATTAGCATCACCTTGCTTAATATTATCAACTGTATATGTTACTAATTCACCATCATTAAGGGCATACGACAAAGCGGTAATAATATTACGTTCTGGTTTAGGAAAAGCTCCAGAAGTATCGGTCTCTATATCAAAATAAAACATGTCTAAAGGCTTAGTCTGAGGATACCTTGTATAAAAATTAGGAGCATCTATTGCGACCCTTTGTATGTAGGGTATATCTGCCTCCAAAGAATCTTCGTCCCTGTACAATGGTATATCTTTAACTGAATTGAAATTGTATTTGTAAAGGGTTTCGCTATGTAAATCAGAAATAAATTTAAGACGTTCCATCTCAACTTGTGCAACACTAATACTTCTTGGCTTACGAGAATAGAAATACGGTTTGAATGGAATATCTACGATTTCTTTTTCCTTATCATGCCAGACTTCAAGTTTAGTCTTATACCTCATCCTATCTTCGAAATTCCGAGCATAGAGAGGGATTTTCATATCATCCCTCCACCTCTCATAATGCCTACTACTGCATAAACAATAGCAGCAACAGCACCGAAGACACCCAATATGACTATGAGTGCTACTACTCCTGGTGCTAATTCAGCTAAACTATTATCAGATAAACCTGATAATGGACTTCCTTCTGTATCATCATGTTGTTCAACTTCTTCAACTTCCTGGGTGTAAATACTTTCTTTTAGGTCTTCAACTGATTGTCTACCCTTCGCAATACCTTCGCGAGTAGATGAAGTTAAATCATCACTGCCTGAATTCATAACAACAACCCAAAATAATAAAAAGATAGCGAATCCACCACAAGCATAAATCAAAGGTTTCCAATTAGGTCTCTTAGCTCGCAATTCATTATCCTTGAATATCCTTTTAGTGCGTTTATTCATTGTACAATAGACTCCTCCACCTACCGAAGATAGCAACAAACATTGTAAAAAGAACTATGCTTATAACCAAAGTAAATCTCTTACCCGATATAAAACCCATCAAACCAGTATACTCGATAGGTTCAATATATTCACCATCGTCGCGAGTGTAAACTTCGTCTTTGAGTTCTTGAGTTGCTCGCTTACCCTTCTCGATACCTTCTCTGGTTCCAGGTGCAAGGTCGTTAGTATTAGAATTCATAATCGCAATCCAGATAATCAAAATAAAAATAAAAAGGATTGCTATATAAAATAGCAAACGACTTTTCATTTTCCCTCTCTAGGCTTAAAGCTCTTCTTTATTGCTTTAATTTTTTTGTCAGCTCTTTTTTCTTCGTCGTCGTGGAATTTCTCTACGTGAGCTTTTCCGACTCTAGCTCTTGAACCTGCAAAATACTTCACTGCTTTATATACTCCTACTGCTATACCAGCGATAACAACAAAGTATAAAAGTACTCTAAGTAAGAGCACTTTCACCACCTATTGTCCCTGGTAATGGCAGTAATAGATTTGCTGCATCTGGTGTAGTTATCATATAGGTAGGTAACTTGCCATCCCATGTCTCAATCCACTTCTGCTGGTTCAATAATGCAGTAACTTGTTTTTTCTGTAGTTCAAGTTTTTTAGCCTCTGCTTTATACTTTTCAATTTCTTGTTGCTGCTCAAACTTAACTCTCTCCAAATCGTTCTCTGCCTTCTCTGCTAATTGTATAGCAGTCTTCTTCGAATCGATTGCATCTTGGAATTGCTTTGAATAATGAATATTACCTATAACAATATCCACTATATCAAAATAGTCTTTTGGGAAGTTAGCCTTAATATTAGCCCTAGCCAATTCCTTTACTTCTTGTCTCTTATCCAAGATTTCCAATGCCTCGTACTTAACCGTTGCCTGTTTAAACCCTTCTGTGATAATAGGTTCAATATTCAAGATATCTGCTATATACCTATCTGTACCAACGTTCTTATACAGATTAATTACTGTATTCAGGTCGCGCCTTACCTTATAGTTTACGCTAATGGTCGCGTAAATGGGCTGACCTTCTTTGTCAGGTGCATTAAAATCACCCTCTAATTGTATTGTCGACTTCCTTATACGCATATCATATTGATACACGTTAGTAAACAACCCCGTCCACTGTATACCAGGCCCCATTGCACCCAGTACATTCCCAAACCGTACTTTCACCCCTAATCTATTTGCGTCAACCACATCAACGCCTATCAACAGCACAATAATTGCAACAATAAAAATTACTATTGCAATCGTCGTACCAGCAACAACGCTGACACTTGCTTTTTTATACCTCATTTACTTCTCACCCCGTATTTGATTTCCTCATTACTAAGGATTATTATATTCTCGGACTAAACACCCACAGTGAACACATTTCTTACCCTCTACAAAAACCTTAACTAAAGTGCCTTTAGGAATAACGAAGTCATTAGTCCCATGGCAATTCCAACAGTTTATCTCTATCTTATATGTTTGCATATTAATCACCTCGTATTTGTTTTCATTAGATAGACCGAATGTCCATCAATTTTTACGCAAACCTTCTACACCGTGAATTATTACAATAAGAGCGAGTAAACCCAAACCTGAATAACCCAAATTTATCAATGTATAACCACCCATATACTTATACTTCCATTCACCCTGAAACCCAGCAAAAACAAACGATGCAATCATAGTCAAACCTGCTAGTATTTCCCAAATTGCAAACTTAGTATCGAGTTTCATTTTTTCTTAATTAACTTCTTAGTCCATTCATCCAATTGGTCTAACTTTAAATCTCTTTTTTTATTATGATGATAATTACTATGCAACATTCCTATCATTTGATTAATTAAACTAAATGCTTCTTCATCTTCCATCTTACCTTAACCTTTATTTTTTCCTTCAAATATCATTTCCTTTAATCTATTCTGTAAATCTGAACTTTCAGCAAAGCACCTTAAACAATAAACATAATCATTCATTATTATTGCACTATCTAAATTAAATACACCACATCTGACACATTTTATAATTCTCTCGTTTGGTTGTCCCACCTTCTTAACCTCCTAATAAATTTGACCAGCAATATTTTATATATAATGACCAGCAATATTTATTTAATATGCTCAAACAAATTGAATAAACTTAGTAGATGATTGCGATTAATATGAGTATGTAAATCAATTTTCTTGTCGAAATTTGCAACTTTGGCAAGGAACTTCCCATCAATTGAACGAACATTCAAAGTTGGTATATCTGTCAAAAAATCTTTGAAATCATTTACACCGAGCAAGTGAATAGGCTTCTCAGTGCCGAATACCGATTCTAAAAAATCTCGGCGCGATTGAAAATAATCTTCCTTTTTATATGGAACACATCCGTGTTTACTAATACCAATCACGTCAATCCCTTCGTTATTACAAAGCCAATCATAACATCGCTTCAATTCTTCTATAGTCTTGCCACAAACAACTCCTTGAATTTTAACTTTATGACCAGCAATTTGTTTCGGAACCCTTGGAATAAAATCCTCGATTAATTTCTTTGTCTTCTTGAAATTGTACATAACGTCAGGAGCAATTATTTCGTCTGCTTTTACCCATTGCGCCCATCTTAAGTAATCGTCATAGTCTATTTCTTTTCTTAATTCATATTGACTGTTATCAGCCATTTTGTATACTTTACTTTGTCTGCATTTCCTACTGTACTTTTCACTCTTGAGCCCCCAGTGATATAATAATAGATGCATATCATTATAGGTATCCGAAAGTTTAAAGTTTCTGAGTGGCGTGATATGTGCATACCGCATTTTTACACCTTCACTCCTAGCATTGAAAGACCTTTCGGTCCCTCAATCTCTACAGGAAAAGCCGTACCACAATAACAATGTCCAGCTTCCCTCGTGTAACGGGTTTTAAGAACATTACCATGTTCATCTTCTACTACTTCAACATATGCATCACGATTTTCACGATGCGCTTTAGGAATCGACTTTTGCGGAGTATAACATCC
>LAZR01000285.1_pt1 | contig 47560 bp, 74 predicted proteins | sample 329461 | NCBI WGS metagenome assembly LAZR01 (sample SAMN03002196, study PRJNA259156) | marine sediment metagenome | biome: sea floor; feature: Hydrothermal impacted sediments; material: marine sediment; isolation source: Loki non-amplified sample from Loki's castle hydrothermal vent sediment ...
GACCCCTCCTTGTAGACCATACGAGTGAACTCATCTTGAGCCAAGTCCCAAAGGGCGCCCAGCATATCAAAGCAGAGCCAGTCTCCAGCCTCCAGATTGGCGAAGGCGTGGTCCATCCCGGCAGTTACGTCATCCCAGGTTTTGGCGATGAAGTAGTCCATGTTATCCGGCGCTTTTCGGCCACACAATTCTTTAACTGCTTTGGCTACGCCTCGGTCCCGGTCGATGACCACTACATTGAATCCCTCTTCGAGGCCGGTCAGAGCCAACTTGACGATGCTAAGAGACTTGCCGGTACTGGGTCCACCACCAACTAAGATTACTTCCCGGTCCAACGCCAAATTTAGGTCGTCTGGCATCAGTCTTCCTCCTGCCATCCATCTTTCTTGAGTTCAGTCAAGCACTTGTCAAGGTAGGGACACATGCGACACTCCCAGTCACCCGTGCGGGTCTGGACTAAGGGCGGTTTGCCCTTGGGTTTACTGGCCTTCTCGAAGGCTGCGGTCAGTTCAACTCGACGCTCCTCCACTTCCTTACGGATGAAGTCGAGTTCTTGGTCTGTGAACTCAAGCGTCCATGCGCGGAGGTCATTCTGGAATAGAAAGAACACGAGAATATGTGCCTTGTTTACCCCAAACTCAGCACAGTAAGCGCCGGTCCGGGTAATCCAGGACTCGTTAGCCTCTAGGTTGAACTTGACCTTGGGTACGGTCTTGTCCATCTTTCCATTCGCATCCTTGGCGTAGGTCTCGTATGAGCGTCGAGTAGTCTTGAACTCCAGCACGTTGTCTTCGACCATGCGGTCGGGCGAGAAGACGACGCCGTTGATTTCTTCACCCTCATCCTCGGGACCAAAGAACCACTCCTGCATGGCGAAGCCCAGTGCGAATATCAGGATAGTCTTGGCATCGTACTGATGAGGATTTGTCCGGTTAAGGAACACACGCCGGAAGCAAGAGTAGATTTCGCTGGCGTGAAACGGACCGGTCCGAGCCTGGTTTACCAGCATCTTCTTGCCCACCTGCTTGATGGCCCAATCTGTCATTCGGGCGTTTTCATAAACCTTCACGATGTTCTTCTCCGTTCTCGGCTCGTTTAATCCAGTTGCAATTGGCGCAGAGGAGTTGGTAGGGTACTGGGTTAATCAGAACTGACCGTAATATTCCTCGTGCACCTATATCAGCATGTTCTTGGCGCCCACCACCCTCGATATGGTCTATCTGAAGGGCTCGTTCATCACCGAATCCACATCTTTTGCACTTCCCACCAAGAACCTGAAGCGCACGTCGCCGAAGTTCTCGTCGAAATTCTCGACCATAGTCACGCCGCTTTTCCCGCTCGTCACTAGATATACAAGCGTATCGGCTTCGATAACGTTGACGCCGCGCTTCGTCTCGGGCCTCGTCTGACCCGTATTTCCTCCAACCTAGTGTTCCCATAATAATTTCTGATAATTCCTCGCCGCGTCTCGCAATCTTACAACCACCGCATGTTGATTATGCGTCTTACGCGGCATCGGAGAGCCTTCGTTCCTCCGGCTTATGAGGCCGGTATGCTCGAACACTGCATCGGGTGTGGTCCCTGTCCGAGACTCTCCTAAGCTGACTACCACAGACAGCTTTCGCGTGGTAGTTTAGATGAAGGTACGGAGCCGGTCGATGCCCTGCTCTAAAGCAGTCATACTTTGGGATTGCCCGTCGTAAAAACCGAGCATTTCCTCGTACCATCCTGGATGCTCCATGACACCTTGGTCTTGGGACTGGGCCGCAGGGGGTACGACTCCCAAGAGGTGGTCCGCGATAGCATGAATTTGAGTCACGGCATGGGCTATGCGGTCGTGTATCGCATTGGCTCTCTGAGCCAGTTCTTGAGTTCCTGTGACTGTGTTTTCCATTACTGGTCTCCTTTTATTGAGGTCTGTACCTTAACAAGAGGGAGGGGAAGGCTTGGCATCTCCCCCTCCCAACACCCAGGATTAGGGCCGGACTGCTTACGTAGTCCTGGTACCGGGCTCTACGCTTTCCGCCCTCGACACCCTAAACGGGGTCGTCCTCGTCGGCCTCAACGCGGGTGTAGGTGCCTTCGTCCTCGTCAATGGTATCTTCCATCGCCGTGAGAAGAGCGCCAAGTTCACCAAACTCAGCCAGTGCTTTACGCAGTACGGCCTTTTGTTTGATGACCCGACGAATCATCTCTTGGGTAGCACCATCTTCGCCGATGGTTTTATGGATGGCCTCAACCAGTACCTCGGGGACACCGTTGCCTTCGTCGTCATCCTCCTCTGCGGGAGGTGGGTCAGACTTGGCGGGTTTCGCCGAAGCTTTGGCGCCGGATTTCTTGGCCTTGGTTTTCTTACCGCCTTCTTCGATGACTTCGACCGGAATGAAAGCCCGACCGGGGTTCATGTCCTGGCCGAATTCGTAAGTGGCTTTCTTGTACCGCATGAGAACACCGAAGAAACACGATGGGAGTGGTCCCATGTCGTGCGCCTTGGCGAACTCTATCCAGTCCGCGAACATGCGCCCGTTGGTGGAGTTCTTTTTGTTGGACTGACTCACCCAGGAGGTTAAGCGGCCCTCATCAAGGGTGACACCGTCACCAGCCTCAACGATTTCCACATCCTCGAAGTGAAGTTCGATTTGGTCACCGTATTGGCCCTCGACATCCTCATCAAGGCCGGTCATCTTGCCAATGAATTCTATAACGCTGGCTAGACCTCCCTCGGTAAAGTCGTCATCATTCCATACTGCTGGCATGTGTTCTCTCCTATTCTATTTGAATACGTCATCCTGATTTGACGTGCAGGTAACTTCCAGCTTACCACGGAGGGGGAGCATCGTCAAGCTCTTCGGCCTCGGAACTGAATGTACTCCAGTGCCCGAAGGAACAGGGAGTAAACCAGGCCAGGCTTATAACCCTGCTTGATGAGGGCGTAGTGTACGTCCTCCTGAAACGCTCGGTCGAGATGCCCACGCAGTAGTGCGTATCCCCATATCCAGGGTTGGGCTGTCTTATCGGTGAACTTCAGGGCCAGGAACCCCGGCTTGCACCAGGGAAACTTGTCCGACCGAAACACGCCACGTTGTGTGAGATGTGGCCGCTTGGGTACTCGTAGAACAGGTGATTCCGTAGGTTTCGGTAAAGGGTCTTTCTTCTTCATTCGTCCTCCACTATGATGATTTCGTTCCTAGCTATCGTCACATAGCCGAGCCATTTTAGATTCTCCAGGGCCTCCCGTATCCGCTTGACGGACATGTCGTGGGAAAACTCCCGGAAGAGGGTATCCCTGTTGACGGTATGCTCAAGCTGAATCAGTTTGAGAACCCTTCGCTCGGGTGCGTCGAAGGTGGGAGTCAATCGGTCAACGCACTCGTGGAGGTACTCACCCCAATCAATAGCTTGGGACAGGATTTCCTCACCAATTATAAGGTCTTGGTACCAGGCACCCATCACAATAGCTGCCTTCAGAATCTTCTCGGGTACTCGTTCCGCTAGGGTCCGCGTAAAGGGAGCGGACTGTTTCTGTTGCCGTGTGAAACGTTGGTAGTAATCGTCCCAAACATCACGGGCATTCTCGTCAAGACGTAGCTCACCCTCGAACTCTTGAAGCCGGTCCCAGTCAAGGTTCATCCACCTGGGCGCCCCCGGCCATGACTTCTCAGGTCGAGGGTCACCTAACACAAAGGTCATCCTATTGCCGAAACCCGCTAGCAAGTCGTTGGGACTCAGCGTAGACTGGAGCCACTCAGTGGTAGACCCAGCCACGATGGTCAGGAATGTATCGGTAACACGTATGGGGTCGTGCCTAGTGAAGGTACCAGCCGTCGGTGGGCAAGCATACAACTCAACGAGGCGACTCAGTAAGTCACTAGCATAGTCCACCTTCTTCTTCTGGGTCATCGTTGCAAGCTCATCCAATACCACTAGGGTTGAGCCCATCCCTTCACCCATGGAGATGAGTAGGCCCTGAACCGTAGTGAGTGACCGCATGGTTTGGATTTCATTTTCTCGGCCACCAAGGGCTTCCAGTGCAAGAGTAATGGCCGTGGACTTGTGAGTTAAGGCTGAGGGTCCGACCAGGCAGATGTAGTGGTTAGGGTATAGTCGAGTTGGGTAACGCAGGTATGCCTCCCGGCCAATTAGATGACCCGACAGCGCCATGAACAGTGCGTACACATAGGACGCGGGATAATTACTGGCGGGCATTAAGATACTAGCGAAGTCCTGAGCGGCGCCGAACCATCCGACACGATTGAGGTCATAGTCGAACATCACTATTCCTCCCAGGGCTCGACGCCCACTAGCCTTGCCCGTTCTACCAATTCTTCAGCCGCAGTTTCAACCCCGGCACGTAACACTCCATCTTTGTGTGGCAGTTCATGGAAATGGGTTGCTAATTCCATAATTTCTTGATAAGCCCACGTCAGTGCCTTCCGAAGCTGGGCGTCAACTACCACTTCTTCCCGTGGCTTCCAATTGGGTGAGTCACGCCAATATATTGGAAGGGCTTTCCGTTCCTTTTTAGTCAGTCTCGGATTATTGAACGCCACTTCTCGGCCTCCGCTTGAGCTATCCGGTCGGCTTCTTCGTTACCCACGTTACCGTCGTGCCCCTTCACCCACACCCACTCAATGTCCTTACCCTCGGCAGCCTTATCGAGCCGGTCCCACAGGTCCACATTGTACCGGCGTTGCCAGCCCTTGGTCATGGTTCCCACTATGTACATACTGTCCGAGTAAATGGTGATGGGAGTACCCCAACCTATAGCCTCCAGGCCCTTGATGGCAGCGGTGAGTTCCATCCGATTATTAGTGGTCTGCGCGGCTCCTCCGCTGATGAATCGGTCGACCCTCGGAGCCCGAGAATGAAGGAACACAGCCGCCCACCCACCAGGACCGGGGTTGCCCTTGCATGAACCATCAGTATAGATGGTGATGCTCACAGCCCACCTTCCGGCCCCAACCCCTGGTCCATACCAGCCGAAACTGGTACTACGCGCTTTTCCCGGTAATCGAACTCCACTTTGCGAAGGACGTAGTCACCCATGGCTTTCATGTCCTCAGCGTGATGCTTGATAGTCTGGACATCAGCCTCGTCCAGGTATCCGGCCTCAGCCCGTTTCGCCCAGACCTTCATCTCAGATATGCAGCGATCCAGCTTGCCGGTGGTCATGTCAATGGTGGTCATCATGTCTCTCATGGTATCTCCTCCTCCTGTGGCTCATCTTTCTGGAAGGCTGACTTTCTTAGGAATATGAATGTCACATCATCCATTGGGAACGTAACATCGTAACATCGGTGCTGGGGTAGAGACCAAGTGATACTAGGACCACCCAACTCACCGATGGATATGGACTGGTCTACGAACCAGGCTTGGTCCGATACCAGGAACCGTCTAACAGTCTTCAAGACCATCTCCAGGTAGTTCCGGGGACTGGAGTAGTTCAGGAGGAATTGGGTACTCTCGACTCTCGACAACTTTCCATAGTATCTGACCTTCAGGTATCATCTCTTGGAAGTCTTCTTTGAACTCCTCGTAGATGGCATCCAGTATCTCGGGCCGGATACGAGCGAGAGCGTAGAGACCCATAGTGGCACCCGAAATATTACAGAAACATTCCCAGTGCATACTTATGGCTCGACAAGCTCCAACAGCAATGACACTCCCTATCGTGTCCGCCATTCGAATGAAGTGAGCGAACTCGGGGTTCTCCAGGTAGAAGTTACCGACAAGCTCATGGTACTCTTCGAGCCGGTCAAGCAGTGCTTGGAATCTTTCGGGTGTCATGTTCTAATCCTCCATGTGGGGTATCGCGTGCCTTGGTTGGTCGAAGCGGTCAGTGATTTCAAGAACTCTAGTAAGATTGATTGAAGCCAACTCGCGCTCCAATTCTCCTGCCATCTGACGAGCAACGTAGCGGAAAAGCTGAGTATCATGTGCTGGAATGGTTCGTAGCACATGACTCGACATCGTGAACAATAACTTCAGGTCTCGTTCCTCGAAGCCAACGTATCCCTGGTAGAACTGACGAAGAATCTTTATCAGCTTTGCACGTTCTCCGTCATTTTCATTTCGGACTCGCTCGATGTCGTACTCGGCCTTTTTCTGAACGGATTTTATCTCTCGTTCGTGAGTACTACGAAGCATGAACCGATTGAATTTTCTGGTCATGTCATCTCCTAAAGCAAGTGGCCTCGTAACAATTCTCTAATGGCTGTCTTGTATGCGGCATGAGCCCTTTTGAATGTGTCTATTTTTTCAAGATAATCATCGTAGGCGTCACTGATTTTCATCGTGGCATTAGTAATCAAGTCCTCACGTCTCTTATTGCCGTGGTGCGACCAGTTGTGATGCAGCATCGCTTCCGCGTAAACGATACGGGCAGTGGTATATGCCCACCATGCTGCGGATAATTCAGTAACGCACTGGTTGGCCGTGTCAATCTTTGGGTGAGTGCCTTTGAACTTCGGGTCTGGCATGTGGTATATACCTCAATTCGGTTTCGGCTTACCCATGATTTTCTCAACCCTCTAAGTGCTCTTCTCATCTAGTATTGTCGCCAGTCTTATACGACAATATAAGATAAGAATAAAACAATCCCTGGCAGGGGCCTACGGGCATACCCCTATTATACCGAGCCTACCCAGGCGTGTCAAGCCGCCAGCGCGAACTCTTTCTCAGGCTCCCCTCGCTACTGATTCGCTTTGACAATCCCCATCGTGCCCCTTACCATCCGGGTGGAAACACCCACCCATCTCCGCATAGTTAGGACACGCCTGAGGATGTCCCAAGTCCGCCAAGGTAATGGGTTCTCCAGTGGTCACAAGACGAACCGGGTGTCGCCAGGCTGTCGCTACCTCTTCGGCCAGGGTCGTCAGGGTCTCCAACGACTGGGCGATAGATACCAGAGCATCGACCTTTGTCAATACCAATAGGTCTATCACTTAGGTATCGCTGTGCTTTCTCAGTGTACTCATTCATCTTCGGGTTCCTCCTCAGTCTCCACCGTAATCCGAATCCTCGTTGGTCCGGGCAGCGCCTCCCCCTCCCGTGGTATGACGCCCCCTAGTCTCTTGTATAGTTCCTTGGAGACGTACACGTAGGGAACATCCGACCGGCGAATGGCTTCAGTCCGGTGGACCAACGTTATCATGCGCTGTGTGCTTTTCGCGTATTCATAGGTGCCCTCGAACATGATTCCTCCAGGTAGTTTACTAAACTGGGAAAGAGGGGGTGTTCCAACACACCTACCTTCAGGTTACAAGGTCGACACAGCAGTGCCCGAACCTTACCGGTGATATGATCGTGGTCTACGACAAGCTCATAGTCCGGCTCAGTCTTACACACAGCACATACTCCATCTTGGTCAGTGTACATCCTATCGTAATCCTCGATGGTGATGCCGTATGTTCGACGAAGCATCCGGTCTTTCACTACATACGCGTTCCGAGCGTAGTAGGTCCGGGTCTTCTTCGACCGTTGCCTCTTGGGGAGTTGGTCATATCGGGCTCTTTCGTATAGTCGACGACACTCTCTACATAAGCGACGGCCATTGTCAGCCCGAATACGACCGTACTTAGAGTAGGGATGTCCTGCTGGGCAGTGGGATGGTAATACTTCAGATGTTTTCACACCTACAGTATACCATACTCTCGCTGGGTTGTCTTTGCGAACTCGTACTCACCACTAAAGGACATCAGAGGTCTTCTCCATAGGCGTCCCACTCACGCTGTTGTTCACACTCTTCATGGGCTGCCTTCCATCCCAGAATATAGGCACTTTGAGCCATCCGCATCAGGTGTAAGAAGACTTCGTCCACGACATCAAAACTTTTCTTTAGCCGTTCCACCACGTCGTCGTAGGGTGTGTTATCAGGTACGTCGAACATCAGACCCTCCACGGGCATCGGGAACAACCCCAATAGTAGTAGGTGTTAGCCACATGCCAGCGGTCATCGAACACGATGGCGGACCAGTCGTGGAATCCTAACCAGCATAGCAGTCCGTTCAACATCAGGACTGTACCGAAAGAGCTATGCTGAGAGCATCGACATACTCTTGTTGCGACATCCCGTGCAGGGCCTCGGTGATTTCGATTAGGGTCTCCATCGAGAGAGTGTATCCCTTCCGTCCGTATTTATGCAGCCGGTACAGACTGAGGATGGGATTCTTCCTGAAGTTGTTGTTCCGAATCACCCGGTTCTCGGTATCCTCCCGACCCTGTGTCGACAGTAAACCCGAGGCACCACCGGCGCCGTACATCAGAACAAACTGCTCGGTCGTGAAGGTGAAGGTCAACAACACCTCCAGCGGGGTACCCCAACTCTTGGTGCTACGCGGAGAGCTAGGTAGGATTATCTGAACCGGGAGGTCATCCTCATCACGAGCGAACCGACGTGTTCCATTGGCCTCACCATAATCGTGGTACCCCAGAGCAAACAGGGGTCGTAGGTCCAGATGGTTATTAAACATCCAGATGTCGATGTCGCTGGGGTTGGGTGCACTGGGCATCAGTGCAAACCGTGCCGCACCACCCGCTACGAACCCAATGCCCTCGAATGCTTTTACGATGGCCTCTATCTGCCGACCGTGCTCTAAGTGGCCGAAGTGAATGTCTGTGGCTGCCAGCCAGTGCGGGTTTCCGAAATCTGATAGGTGTGTCATGTCACCCTCTCGAAGCGTTCCACGACACCGAAGTATCCCGGAATGCTGAGACATCCCTCTTTGACCTGGTACTTCCCACCCCGCTTCGTAAGCCGGGGGTTGATGAACACCATGGGCGCTGCCCACTCAGGCAGGTACACCACGGCAATCTTATGGGTGCTACCGGTTGGCGGACAGACCGAGACCCTCCGTAGCCTGGGTGGTCTCAGGGAACGTTACGCCCACGTCCCGGTGATGGGGAAGCAGCCGTGCCACTCCCCGAGTCGGACGCCTGAGTCCTGGGTTGGTAACTGCGACCAGCTTCAGCACGGTCATAATACCACCCCGGCCACGATTAGTACGCCCAACCCCAGCAAAATAGTCACCCATAGGATGCGCTCTAGGTTGCAAGTCATTTCCCAGGCCCACGTACCTATCTCATGCTCGTACAGGCCACGACCCTTTCGGCCAGACTCAGTCTCCATTAACCATTCCCAGACGATCCTCATTTCTTGGCCGTCTTAGTCTTCGCTTTCTTGGTCGCTTTCTTCGCGGCGGGTTTCTTGGTGGCCAGAGCCTTGGTCTCCTCTCCAGGCAACGGGTCAACCGCAGGCTTGGTCTTCTTTTTCTTGGCCGGTGGTACTGCGTCGGTTGCTGGGTACTCCGCATCAGTCCCTTCGGGCGCTACGATGCCTGCATCCTCGTCATGTGACTGGGTAGCATCGTAGTCCTCACCCCGATACCCGTGCTCTTCGTTACCCAACCCACCGGGCAGGTCATGTTCATGGTAGGGGTAGAACTCCGAGTGTACGTGGCCGAACTTGCCAAGCTGGGCAAACAGGTCCGCGCTCATTTCGGGGGCTGGCTCGTTAATCTCAACGGTCTCTTCCTGAGCCGCCAGCATCTCTTTGGCTGCATCGGGGTCCGCAGGTTCTTGTAAGGGCTCAGGTATGAAGTGGCCTTCCCCCTCCGCGTGCTCGTGGAAGGCGAAGTCATCGGCGTGCACGGGCTGGCCGTCCACATGTTTGTGCTTCTTGACCGTCTTCGGTGCGGGTGGCGGGTCAACCACGGGTGCGTCTTTGGGTACAAACTTCTTGTTACACTTGTGGCACGTCGCATCCAGCACTTGCTTGGCCGGGATACGCAGGGTCAGGCCATCGCACTTGCATATCCAGGCGTTAGTCTTCACCGGCTTGGCCGTACTGGGTTTCACCAGTCGGAACAGGCTGAACGCAGCCACGTCCGGCTTGAACTCCTTCTCGATACGCTTTTTGAATTCTTCGGTCGGGGTGGTATAGGCATACCCTTTTGAGTCGAAGGGCTTGGCCACCACCAAGTCAGCCAGTTCTGCTTGCTCTTTGAACGTCTTGTTATGGCGTCCACCCGTGGACACATCCTTCAGGCCGAGTGAGTGGTTCCATAAGTGCACCACTTCATGCCGAGCGGTGGTGATGATGTCGACCGGGTCAGAGTTCAGTTTCTCAGCACAGAAGGTAATCTCATGTACTAACCCACCCTCCCGAGTTGACCACTGGTCAGGGCTGAACCATCCGGCACAGCCAGACTTTCGGCCCCTGGTCTGGATGACGGGGATTATATGAAACGGGATATCTGCTATGTCCTGGGCCACCCAGTTGACTGCCCGTTCCAGTTCAGCCAGGGCCGGTTGCAGGGACTCCACTTGTTTGATTGCCATGTCTTCTCCTCTAAGTTCTTACGGATAGGGATTCCTGTTGATAGATACGAATGCCGGGGATGTCTCGCTCTCCTCCCCGGACAGCCAGGTTAATCACCCCCTCATCGAGCATGAGATACTTACGGGGTACCAGGGCCTCATCCGTTACTTCAAAGGTCCAGGTCTTTTTCATGGATGTGCTACCCGTGTCCCCTCGAATCAAACGGGACGCTACCACTGGCAGGTCTTCAGGTAGGTCATCGAAACCCTCTGGTACCTCAGCTAGGCGCTCTTGCTCCAGTTGAGCCTCAGCGCGAAGGGCCTCTTGCAACTTCTGAAAGTCCAGCATCTTGCCACGTACCACCCGGTCGGCGACATCCAATGGCTGGACCCACTCTTTGAACTTGGCGTTGATGTTCTTGACGTGGTCGTTAAGCGGCTTGACTAGGAAGACCCGTTGCTCTTCTAGTTTTCTCTTGGCATTAGCTACAAACACCAACAGTCCAGTGGCGTTCCTGGCGGTGTCTTCGTTGTCAACGACAAGCTCACGAGCCGTGTCTCCCAGTCCCCCTACCTCACGTCGGATTTTTGCTACTGCCCTGGTCTCAATTGCCGTGGTCTCGATGGTAGGCATGTCTCCTCCTAGCTTAGGACTTGGAATTTGATTTCGGGGGAACTTCCCCATCTTGCCATCACGGTCTTGGCCAGACCGGATTGGATTATGGACCCCCACCAGAAGGGGGGATACCCACTGCACGCGGCTTTCACCTTGTCGCAATTGGATCTCCAATCTTCGGGGGATTGGCTACTTTCCATGAGGGTCTTGACCTCTTGTTCGTTCATGTTTTCTTCTTTCTATCTCGTGTTCTAGGATACTAGGTTCGTGAGTCACCACCCACTTGAGTAGTGCTTCCGCCATGTCTTTTCTGAACCTATCCGCTATCCACTCTTCGGGATAGTTAATGAGATTGATTAGGTCCAATGCCTCCGTGAACTTGATACCCACCATGATGATCTGCTCCCCCTCCCTAGGATCGGGTTGTTCACTTACCGATACATCCTCGGGCCACACTATTCTTCTTATTTCTTTGCGTATATTTTGGAGTCGAGCCTGTTCGCTCTGAGTAGGATATGTTTTGGCTTCCAATACGTCCTTCTCAGCGTCAAGTTTCTCCAACCTGTCGAACTCTTGGTCCATCGCATTAAGATCGGACATCCAAGAAGCAAAGTCTTCGGATAACTGACCGAGGACACTCCTATCGGTTGGGTATATGGGTGGGTAGGGAGACTCTTCGTATATTGGGTCATCGTGAACCATACCGATGATATGGGGTCTCGCTTGATGGTCATCACCAAACTGTTCCTGACTCCATCGTGTTGGTATCCGGTTCTTCTGAGTCAAGTCAACAATTTGGAACGGCTTGGGTACCGGGTTACCGTCCGATGCCTCGTGACCAGATAGTTGGCACGTATCGGACATCTCCCAGCCCATCTCTTGGTGCCTCAGCACGTCGGCGTAGTAGCTGGGCTGGTCATGGACGTGCAACAGGTGTGGTCCCGAGCGACTGACCCGGCATAGGAATGTCTTCAGTGGTGTACTCATGGCTTCTCCTTAGCGAGTCCAGAATGAGAACGGTTTGACAGGTTTGCGTCCATCAAATTGCATTATGAATCGCGTAGCTTTCTGCGGTAGGTAGGAAGAACCGAAACTTGCCAGTCCACCATGAAGAATCGTATGGTGACTTACTCTAGCTTCGGGCCATATACGACGGGCAGCCCTAGCAACAGGACATGACATGGTTCGTGGTTCTGAGCGGTCTCGTGACCACTCTCCCTGCCGGATATCCTCTTCCGTGACTGTAATCTTGGTTGCCATGATGTCTCCTAGTTCATGCTGAATCGAATCCACTCCAACAGGTGGAGGTGGTACCTCATGCACTCCTCACACTCGGCCTCACAGTCACAGCCCACGTCACAGCAGTCCTGTGGCTCATGGGCGAACCACTGAGCTACCTTCACTTTGCACCCTCGACACACCATCGGCAACTGCTTCACGATGGGCCACGTTGAGGTATATACCCCATCTGTTAGGGACCGTACCTCTTAGCCCAGTGTACCAGCCAGGCCATTCCGCCGAACACACAGGCGAGTAGGATGATGGCTGTGACTACTTCAAACATGTGTCCTAGTCCAGGTCTACTACTGGACCATCCCATGGCTTGAGGATAATCTCAGTCCCGGACTCACGGGCAGCCTTAATGCTTGGTCCGTATGTGCTAGTGATAAGCCATCCACCATGTTCATCGGGACACAGTATGGCCTCACCCCTCATGTTGACCCGGACATTGCTTCGGTCCACCGTAGTGATGACAACGTCCATGTCCATGCACGACAGTATTGGTTGTGGTCTATCTTGTGGGTGGAGGCGCGTCTCGATATACAACTCATGAGGTAGCGCTTCGTCACGGACGAGGAGGTCAAATCCTATGCCACCAACCGTGACTCCAACCGCGATAACCACCACGATACCAATGACCCACGATAGAATCTTATCGGTTGTGCTTGTCATACTCATCAATCCTCCAATGCCTTGTTGATTATCTTGTCAACGCCCATCACCAGCGGCTCCATGTTCGCCCACTTGACCCAGTCTTCGGGCACCTGCTCAACGGGCACGATGGCGCAGCACTCTTCCAGGTAGGTTTGAGAGACCGAGCCCGTAGACATTGACGTGGGTAGCCCGTCGATAGCAGCCGACCGAGCATAAGCCATGCCCGCGTAGCCCTCCCCCTCCGTGTCTACGGCTAGGTAGTCGCCGTTGGCCTCTTTGTACCAGACAATCATGTTACCTCCGACGTAGCTGTTGAGTCTACGAATGTACCGAGTGAAAGATTACCGCAGTGTGGACAACACCCTTCACTATAGGCCCATTCACTCTTGGTCAGCCGGTGCTTGCACTTGATACACCACCTGACTTGCCGGTACTTGGGTTCGGGTTGGATCATCGGTGGCGGGGCAGGTTCTCGCCAGAACTTCAGCCACCCATTCACAACCCATGCTAGAAGATAGTACAGGATGTCACCCATCAGACCCTCCGATGCTTCACGTTGCTAGATGTCTCGAACCCACAGTTCCGGCACCTGTAGTAGGTCACGTTGCCGAGCGTGCCGAGCTTGATGAGTTGGCCTCTGCATAGGTTACATACCATGTCAACTCCAGTAGACCCAGTGATTGACTCCGTTGTGCCCGTAGCTTCGGGAGTTCCACTTGTTGAGTAGCTCCAGGAACTCCAGCCTAGTCATGGCCTTGTCAGTCATAGCCTGACCACCTTGGCCCGTCTGTACATGCTTCCACTGGTAGTTCCATACGTAGGATACCATGCGTTCCCCTTCCCTAGTTCCGGTTCCGACGCTGGCTGGCCTTGCGTATGGTACGAAGGCGCTTTTCGTGGGCACGGGTGTGATGGCGTCCCGATGACCGGCTGGCACCAGTCCGTGGACCATCTCCCCGGTGTCCGAATGACTTGACCGGCGAGTGACCAGAGAACATCTCAGCAGTCTTGTAAGGTTCGGCATTCTCGACCTCGGTAACATCGATACGATGTCGAATCTCTCTGGCCGGGTGTATCGACTCAGCGGCCAGAGCATTGTAACACCGAATGACATCCGGGTTACCGTCTAGCCACGGTAAGACTGGTGCGGCTTCGTATGCCTCAGCTATGCGTTGCTTGTCCATACTTCACCTCCCGGTGGTCGATAAGCTTGTCCCCGTTTGCCTTGTGACTGGCGATGTGGGATGCTTCGTACTTAGCCTTGAGTTTGGCCGGGCAGTATGGACACTGTGTTCGGTTGTTAGCCATGTTTTACCTCTTTTTTGGGTCCGCCATACCGGGCACCTGGGAGTGCCCGAAGGCGTTTCGGCCTACGCAGAGGCGTAAACAAACCCATTGTCCGTCTCATATATGGATACGTGGTCCAGCGTTATCAGAGTATCCACGCACTCTTGGCACATTTGTTCTTTGGTGTCTTGCTCGAATTGGTCAACGTCTGTCATCGCGAATGGACCCGTGATAACGTCTACGCCCGGATCATCATCCTTTGGTTTGCTGAATCCATTCAGCATTACATTGTAGGCAAACCTGGCGATGCAGGACTCGTCTTCGAATTTGCCGGGGCCGTATGGTTGATGTGTTGTTGGCCGCATGATTCACTCCTTAATTTACGAATAGGTGACTCATGGCAGACGGGACATTTGCCGGGGTGTAAGTCCAGCCCACTTGACCGATCTTGTGCCCCTCTACGTAACGGAAGGCATAAGCGAGTTTGCCAGATAGAGTTTGGGTCTCGCCGGTGTATTCAATCTTGTCGCCCTTGAAATATTCCATGGGTTCACTCTCCTAACCTGATGGGGTACGCTAGTGGCTAAAGGTGAAGCCCTCTTGTGCGGCTCCGGAGATTAGTTCTTCCATCATGGGAGGCTCACCGTAAAATGCACCGCCTACCCAATCAGGCCAAGATTCGGGGTAGATATTCGTCTCTGTCCATTCTTGAGCTTCCCCGGATGTGGGAGCTAGCAATACTCCGGCGAGTGCCCCCTAGACTAGGCCGGTGAATAGAGCCAACAAGCTCAAGCGTAGGTCGCTACCCTTTTGAGTACACTAACAGGTGCACTTGTTAATGTCAAGCCTTGGGTGGTCCCACCACCCGTAGCAGGCACTTTGAGCACATCCCGTGACTTCCTGGGATACCAGGTGGCATACACCATGCACAGATGTACAGTATGTTAGCCATTAGGTACCTCCACGCACTTGATGTTACGCCATGGTCCCGGACCTTGCCAACGACGCACTAGACTCTGTAGGCCGCGTATGGCGTTTCGTGGATTCGACGCCTGCCTACGGTGCCGGAATATCTCGCCATTAGGTGCGATGACTTCGCATATGTACCAGCGTTTAGCCATTAGTCCACCCCTTGAGCCAGACTCCGCAGTGTACGCAACGGTCAAGGCGTATCGTGTATTGACCACAATTTGGGCAATTCATTAGCCGTTACTCCACACCGCAGGCTCTACCACCTTGACTCGCCGTGTCCGTAGAACGGGCTTGGCAAGATTCTTGTGATCGGATCGCCAGTGATAGTGACCGGCTGATTCGTAGCCATGGCCTGAAGGTTCGTCGAAGGTTTTGCAAGACAGACCCTCAGCCTTATACTTAGCTTTAGCTCTCCGGGTTGCCAGTATTTCTCTGGTATCCCGTTGATCGAGCCATCGCTTAGAGCTTGGGCTCTTGTGTGAAGCCATTCTGACTCCGAGCGTAAGACGCTACCTATAGATTTGATTATCGTGTAGGGGATGACTTAGTAAGTACGCTAAGTACCCCGATTCACCTCACCTACACGATAGCCGATGGGTTGCTTGCCGTCGCTAGGACCGCTATTCGCCACCCGGTGGCCTCTTGGGGTATGTACCTTAATGATTCGTGAGCTTTGCACCGTCTGTGCCGTTAGGCTTGGGTGCTAGTGGCTCACTTGTCATTGTGGATACTCTACCAGACTCGATTGTTAAATGTAACCCCTAAATCCGATGTAGGCCGTTGTGCGGGATGAACTCGTACTGGCGACTGCCGTCTATTGATTCTAGGGTATAGATGTCTGGCAAGCCGTCATACTCCGCACGGTGTGAAAGCACCCGGAGGGATAGAAATCCCACCTTGACAATCGCACCAATCGACCAATCCTGTTTGGTCCGTGTGATAGCCATGTTTTACCTCAGTTTCGCCCGTTGCCTGGGCTCATCAGCACCCAATTAAGGGTGGACTGCGGTTTAGACTATGTCGTATATGCGCCTGAAGCGATTAGAATCCTCTGTTTCCGAAATCTCGCCCGTGGATACGAGGGTATCGATTGCGGCCTGACGTTCCGCTAGATTCAGATTGGTTTGCTCACGTAGGTGATTACGGATGGCTGATGCGCCAATTGGCCCGTAAGCCCTAATGAATGACTTAGCGATGTCCATTTGATAACCTCACTTATTCGATTTCGTATAACTCTACACCCCTGGACGGCAGTGTAATAGGGTGCTAGCACCTTGGATGTTAACGAAGGGATATGGTAGACTCGCGCCCGGTTCCGATGTACGGTCCGGTGGGGCTTGAAGTTAAGGCGATGACGTGGTAGTGCGGTAGCATAACGAGATGTTAAGTGCAAGCGATAGGGCTAATAGTTGGAGTGGCGTGGATAGTTCGGATAGGACGTTATATATGGATGGGTCGAATAGTTAGAGTGACTCGAAGTACTTTAGGCACCGATAGGGACTGGTTTTATCAGTCAGAAGAGCGGAGAATCCACACAAATCCCCGCAATCCATGGTTTCGTAGGCGAGTATCAGCATGGCTACGCTCTGCATTGAGGTACATACCTCAGTATCGATGGACCTATGCCTCTACAGCTAGAGGTCGGGACTTAGGCACGGATATAGTACGGGCAGTACGGATAGTTAGAGCCACTCGAATGGTTGTGCACACAACTATGATGGGGGGGTATTGGACCTTCGAGCCTGTAGTAGTGAAATGGTATATCAGACGATGAGATTTTTTTTACTGAAATCTGAAAGAGGAGTTACTTGTGAGGATGGGAATGACATTTCATCCCCGTGAGGCAACGCCAACAGCCACAGTTATGACGCATTAGAAGAGACTGAACGCCTGGCCGATAGTTCTCTCAGCGCTGGTAGACACGGGGGCACTCTCGGCCTCTCTTCGCCGACGCAACCGATTCACCACGCGCTGCAACTGGGCACTCTCACTAGAGTTCAATTGCTGCAATCCGCCTTTTATGGTGAACTGCTGACTGGGCACATTAGGACCGGGGAAGGCGCCACCACGCGCTGCATCCCTCGACACCTGTGATGCCGGGGTCTGCAACTGATTAAGCGTAAGGGGGTCTTCATTGTGGAATGGCATACTCCTATATTAACACACCTACCGATAATACGTCAAATATTGACATCCTATATGTTAAGGTATAAACTTCAAGTATGCCAAATGAACGCCGTGTACTAGCCGTACCGTCAACCGAAGACCCTTCATCTTCACTCAATCACCGCCAGAAGCTCGCTGACGAGTACCTTGAAAAAGCTCTCACTGTAATCAAGGCGACTATGGAAGGTCTCGACGAGAAGCTGGCCTACAACGCCGCTATCTGGGTGGCTGAGATGGTGATGGGTAAGCCCAAGCAAGCCATTGAGCAAACGGGTGGTGTCGAAGCAGAGATGGCCCGCCTACTTGCCTCAGCCTATGCACAACATCTTCAGTCCCAAGTGGCTCTTCCTCCTGCCGTCGAGGATGGGGTCTACGTCCTTGGTGACACTCCTATTGACACGAATAGTCCTGATACTCCTGAACCAAATGATAGAATCATCGAGATGGTTGAGAAGCGCCCACGCAAGACCTTTGACTGGGACGAACTACCCGAATGATAGTTCCTCCCGAGTATATCGACGAGTATGCCAAGTGCGCCGCTGACAAGTGGCACTTCATCTCGAACTACGCTCAAATCAGTGACCCGTCTGAAGGAATCATTTCTCTGGCGCCATGGCTTCATCTTCAGCAACTCACCCAAATTATAGACGCGAATGACCGAGTCATCATCCTCAAGGCCCGGCAAATAGGTATCACCTGGTTAGTCTGCGCCATCGCTCTTTGGTACGTCACATTTAAGCACTCTTCCAACGTCCTAATGTTTTCCCGTCGTGAGACTGAATCCATCGGTATGAAGAACCGTGTGGTATTTATGCACGGTCTACTCCCCGAATGGCTCCAAATTCCTTTCGACAAGAACAACGACCAGTTGGTCAACTTCCCGCTAATGAACTCGAAGATTCAATCCTTCCCCGCCACAGAGGGTTCGGGTCGAATGGAGAACGCCTCCATCGTCTTCCTGGACGAGTGGGCCTTCCAGCAGTATGCTGAGGTCAACTTCACAGCCATTCTCCCCGTAGTAGAACACGGCAAGCTAGTCGGCCTCTCTACGGCCAACGGAAAGAATAATACCTTCCATCGTATTTGGATTGAGGCAAAGAAGAAGCTCAACAGTTTCATCCCGGTCTTCATTCCCTACACGGTCCGTCCAGGCCGCGACGAGGCGTGGCACAAGAAACAAGAATCCGATATGGCTGCGTACATGGCCTGGCAAGAGTATCCGCTCAAGGAGGCTGATGCCTTCCTCGTAGCTGGTACCTGTATGTTCGCGGTCCAGATGCTTCACGAGATGCCCGTCTGCTCCCCCTCCCGGCAACTGGGGCCTGCTGAGATATGGGTAGAATACGACCCTGAGCACACCTACGTGGCCGGTATCGACACAGCACTAGGCATCGCTGGTCGGGACTACTCCGTTCTTCAAATCATCGACGTGACACTAGGATGTCAGGCTGCCAAGATTCATACTCAGATACCCATCGAACAGTTCTCCGATGAGGCTCTAAAGCTCCTTTCCATGTACAACTTCCCGATGACTAACATTGAGGAGCAACCGCAGGGGCGCTTGGTAGTCAAGGTTCTTACCGATGGTACGGACCTACTAGGACGGCATCCTAAGCACCGTATCTACCATCGGAGCAAAAACATACCCTGTTGGCACACTACCCACGATAACCGCCAGGAATTGCTCTCAGGGCTTGAACAGGCCATACGTACAGGAGCACTCTCCCTCTTCTCTGAGTCAACGATCAATGAGATGCTAGGATTTGGTTACAACGAGGAGGAAAATAAGTTTGAGGGTCTATCCGGTAACGACGATGAGGTAATGTCCCTTGCCCTTGCCTGGCACATGTCGGTGAATCAACCTGCCCCAATAGGAGACCTTACTCCCAAGTCCTACGTTGACGGAAAAGCCCATAGGGAGGGGGAGCCGGTTATCCACATTGACTGGGGCAAGAGTAATCCGTTTGAAGGGACGAAAACAATTATTTGCTGGACGTGTGAGGATATCCCCGAAGAGAGAGCTAAATGCCGGACATGTCGTGGCAGAGGAAAGGTGTTGGTCTATGCATCCTGAAGAACTACTTCTAGCAGCATTCTGGAAGTGCATATGTAGTGACCTAGCCGGAAGAGGCTGTACACTAGATAGCCGTCCGTATGCACAACGTAGACTTTCATACGCTGAACGTGTTACACTTGAACGTGTACAACTCCAAGATGAAGCACGTCAGTTTATAGACAGTCCCGATTTCCAATGGTGGGCGGACCAGAGTGGTCTCGACTCAATTCTTCTAAGGACAAAGTTGTATGGCTATTAATCTATCTAATATCAAAGAGGTCAAAGAACTCAAGAATGACATGGTTAGCTTCTATGGTCAACTCCATACAGCTATGCTTGAGGACGAGAACTTCCACGACTTGAATATTGAACATCTCCTTGCTCTTCCCCAGAAGTTTGCCAATCAGGGCGTTGTTCTCCCTACAGCCAGAGAAGTCGTTGAGACAGCAGTTGACCACATCTCGCCCACCAATCGTCGGATTGATGTACCCCGGCGCTCGGGTAGTCGAGGAGCCGCCGAACAATCTAAACTCCTGCGTCGGTTCTATGGTGCTCTTCTCACTTTCCTGGAACAAGGACCACCTGTATCTCCCTATCGTGAGATTACCAAGCATCTCTCTGTGTGGGGTATCAGTACGGCTAAGTTCGTATACGACGAGAACAAGTGGAAGGACGAACCCCCGCCCGGCTCAAGCCAAAGTTTGCGAGAGGACTGGCGAAACTTTCAGGCTACTACGATGCCGTTCACTCTTCAGATACTTCATCCTAGTGAAGTCCTTTTCGACCCATGGCATGACCCGCCTGAGTGGGCCATCCAGGTATCTAAAAAGATGGTAGGAGAACTCGAAAGTACTTACCCTGAGTGGGGAAATCCTCGAAATCTCAAGAAGACTACCAAAGTTGACATGTTTGAGTTCTGGAGCGACCTTCAACGTTCCGTCATTATTGGGGGCCAACCTGGACTCGGTGACGAAATCGTAGAGCATGGTTGGGGTACCCATCCGTTTATCATCGGTAGCTCCGGTCTTGGTATCGATGGGTCAGAGCATCAGCCCGAGAAACGGTTCGTAGGTCTACTTCGCTATCTCAAGGGTATACTTCTCTCCGAGTCACGGAACTACTCTATCGCGGATATCGTAATGAAAACTGGTGCCTGGCCCGTTCGTATGCTGGAGGGGGAACGAGCCAATGAAGTACCCGCTCTAACTCTCGAGTTTGGTACACTACAACCTATGCCTCCTGGTGTTAAGGTTGTCGATATAAATCCTTCACTTCCTCCTTCGGAAGTATTCCAACATCTCTCGCTGGCTAACAATATTATCTCAGCCGCCGCCGCTCCTCGTGTGGTTCGAGGCGGTCAGAACCCCGGTACCCGAGCCGGGTTCCAACAGCAACTCGCTATTGGTGAGGCCCGTCTCCGGTACGCTCCCCTAGCTGAAGCCACTGAACGAATGATGACCATGATGTGTGTGAAGGCCGGAATCTATATGGAGAAGATTGTTCCCGGTCCTGTCTCCCTTGGCCCCGGCGCCACCCAGGAAGAATTCAAGTCTATCAAAGGCAGTAACTTTGGTGGTCACCACTCAGTCAAAGTAAAGGTCAATGTACTGGCGCCAGAAGATGAAATACGCAAGCAGCAAGGTGCAATTAACCTAGTGGCTGCGGGTCTCCAATCGCCGCAAATGGCCATTGAGACACTCTTCCCACAGGTTGACTCGAACTCGGAACTGGGCCGTATCCTAGCAGCCCGAATCATGTTTGGACCTCAACTCACGGCTCTGGTCTCAGCCGCCGTCGTCGAGAAGGTTGCTGATGAAGCTGGACTGGAAGAGGTCTTGACCCGAATGCTGGAAGAGGCGGAGGCTGAAGTACAAGGAGGGGGCCGGGCAACCCGGCAACCTCCTGCGGGTCCAGAAGGAGCCCTAACAGGTTCCCTTGAGGACCAAGGTCAACAGCGGGTTCAGGCCGGTGTGGCCGGTGCTAATGGGGAGAATCTCTAATGCCTGGATTCTTCGATGATATGGCAAAGGATATCTCCCCCATCGTTAGTGCGGCGATGAGAGAGGTTCACGAATTCCTCCGTAGTGACGGGCATGAGAACCTGATGAGACGATTCCAGCGCAAGTATGGTACACTGTCTATAGATGATATCGCTCAGATACAAACGGCTCTTGGACACGAAGACAGTGAAGAAACTCCCTGTCGTGTTTGTAAGATAATGGCAGCGAAAGAAGTCCAACTAGACCAAGAGGAATAAAATGGTAACAGCAGCGCAAACTCTTGGTACAGCCACGGGTGGTACTGGGACTGTAATCACCCGACTCCAGGTCATCGACCTCCGGGACAAAGGGGTTATTACCAAGGAACGTGCAGCCGATTGGCTGTCTATCCTGGAAAAGGGTGGAGTCCTCAACGTATCTCAAAAGATTGCTGACCAGGCCGGTTCGACGGCTTCTCTTCTCCCGGATGGTGTAACCCTTTCGGGTGACAACGAAATCGAAATTAACTTCCGGGATATATCCCGAGATGGTATCTTCGAGCTTCGTACCGCTGGTCTCATCAATAAAGAACAGACCTTTGAGTTCCTGGAGCGCCGGGACCAGACCATTTCCCGTCCCGAATCAATCGGTGGCCGGTTGCTGGATACCTTCCGTGCCGCTTTCGACCCGACTGATCCTCGTGGAACTATAGACATCGGTCCCGTACCCGTTAAGACCGGACTGGTTGCGGCTGGTGCGGGTATTGCGGCCCCTGCTGCGGCTACGGCTGGAGCGGGCACATTCCCCACAGTTGCGGCAGCGGGTGGTAGTGCGGGAGTTAGGGCGGCTGGTGGTGCTCTCACGGGGGCCGCTGGTCGATTGGCGGCGGGTGCTCGTCGGGTAGTGGGTCGTAGACCCACTAATGTCGGAACGGCTGCGCTTCTCGGTACCGGAATTGCCGGAGCCGGTCTTGCTGCGGGTGGTGCTATCAGTGAGGATACGCCCCCCGATATAACCCAACTTGGTCCTGAATCCATACCGGTCTCGCAAGGTGGGACGGCACTAGAAGCTCTAGAGACTAGTTCGTCTATTGACCCGATTAAGGCCCTAGTCGACGCCATATTAGATTCAGGTGGTACCCCTAAAGATGCGGAAGAAGAAGTTAGGACGGCCACAGGCCAAACCATACGAATCGAAACAGTTAAGGTTCGTCGGTTCAATCCCTTAACTGGAAAAATCGAAGACTTCGACCAGCATGTCACTTTTATCACAGAGAGAATCCCGGACCCAAACAACATAGGCCAGTTCATAACCGTCGAGCGGGATGTGTCTTCGGTCATTCCCCGCTTGAATCAGGCTCAATTTGAACTTGAGCAATCCCAGGTTACAGAACAGCGTCAACGGGAGACCACTACCGAGGCTACCGAGCGTAGTCGACAGCAAAACATACGGTCAGGGCAAGCTAGGGTAGCCCAAGAACGAGAGGAACGCCGACAGTTTGAGGCCACCAGAACTTTTGAGGAAGGGCAACGTCAGTTTGCTTCTCAGCAACAGTCTCAACTCCTACAGTTGCTTCCTCAGTTGTTGAGCAATCCCAGGTCGTTCAATTTACTTCGTCTACTGGGAGGAAAAGCGCTGAATCTACCTGGACAACTAGGCGCTTTATTCGGTCTTGAACCTGGGCAAGGATTTAGTTTGGGGGATTCGGGCCAACCGGGTGCTATTACGGGTGGTCAGGGTGCCCCTCTAGGTCCGGGTGGTCCTGCGGAAGCTGAGTTGACTGGTACTCCCCGTAGTATAACCGGGGAAGCTAGTGGTTTCTCGGGAGATGTTCCCACTCTTCTAGGACAAATTACTCCCGGAACATTTCGTCAATTCAGTCCTGAGCAGAGGGGTGTCGGAGAAGCTGTTCTGATAGCCAGTGGTACCACCCTTGAGGAAGAACAACGTAAAGCTCGGCAGTCTCAACTACCAGGTGGTTCACTCAGAGGACGTTAATGCGAGACCCAATAATTGAAGACATAGCCCAGAAATTTGCCCAAGGCTACGACGTACTAGAACTGCCCGAGGACCGCGAAAAAGCTAAGAGGCTCTTCGCGGAGCAAATCGGGCAGCGTCGTAGTGAACTAAATTCCTTCGAGGTTCTTCTACGCACGGGTGACATCATTGGGGAAGACATGACTTCTTTCCTCAATCAGACACCCACGATAGACCCTATATCCCGCGAACAAGCTATTGCTCAGGTAGAGGATGCCAAGAAGGGTGTACCCTGGTATCGTCGTGGTCTAGCTAAGGCAGCGGCAGGTGCGGAGTGGTGGCAAGAGAACGTATCTCAACCCTCGGCTGCTATTGCTATTGCGGGAGCCGCCAAAGTTATTCCCGGACAAAATTCCTTTGATACCCGCTTGGAAAAAGCTCGTCAACGCATAACTGCCGGAAAAAGCATCGAAGACAAATCTAATCGGATTCGGGATTACATAGAGGCGGCTACTGAGGCTTACCGCGAGACGGATGCTGTATGGGGTCTCAAGGGTGCTTTGGAACTCCTGGTCGACCCTCTCAATCTAGTAGGACTAGGGATACCGGGCAAGGCCATGAAAGCTCTCCCCCTCCTGCGCCCGTTGTTATTCCCCATCCACGTCATTGACCGGACCCCCGACGTAGTAGTCCGTAAAATCATAGGAGGGGGAACCACGGTAGCTAAACAAATTCCCGGACTGAAACAACTGACGACCCCCCACTTTACTACCCAGGTCAAAGAGGTAGAGCGTCGTGTTCGGGCTACCGTTGATGGGCGCTTTGGTCCGGCTCTCCTAGCTGATGGAGTGGCCAAGGATACTGCCGAAAAGTTGGGGAACCTATCGCTCTTTCCTGAGGATGGGTCTCCCTACTCCCTTCGTAATGTATTCAATCACATCGAACAGACTTTCGCTGATAGTCCGAACGGTCTCGAAAAGTGGACCAAGTTCCACGATGACCTTCAGGCTTTGACTCCTGCTGATGCTTCAGCTTCTTTGTCTGGTTTCGTCTCTAGTCTTGAACTCAAGGCCATTACGAAAGGGGGACGTAAACTATCGGGTGAAGTCATAGAAGGTACCATTCGTCAACGCCGGGCCAAGACCATCGGAAGTCTGCTGGAGAAACTCGCCATTGACGAGACTGTGGCTCAAGGTGTAGCGGAAGCCATCGACGACAAAATCTTCTTACTGTGGGATAACATCTGGCTCAAGAAAGTGGAGCCTATGATAATCCGGCCATGGGCTGTTTCCGCCCTAGCCTTCACGGGATTCTTTCCTATGAACATGGTGGAAGATATTGCCGTGTCCACCCTCGGGATGGGTGGTCTGGGGAAACGAGGTTGGAATGATGCCGAGTTCAAATGGTTGACGGCTGGCTTGAACGATGTTCCCATCGACCTCTTCAATGCCGAGGTTCAGCAACGTATCCTCCTCGATACTGGACCCAACCTCTACAACAATGCTGTAGACGAACCCGGAGTCATCAAGAAGATATTCAAGAAAGCGGTTCTGTGGCCTGTCACGCTATCCTCCAAAGCAGGGTGGGCTATCCGGCGCTCGGCTCTTACCAATCGCTACTTCAAAGAGTTCGACGGTGCCCTGCGTGAGGCCGGTGCTGACATAATTCCCGAAATCAATGCCATGCGGGACTTCATGCAGACTGAAGTTCCTCAGGGCCTTGAACATCTCCGAGACGAAATAAGTATGAAGGTGTGGGCGGCTGTCAGCACTGGTAACCCACAGGTAATTCGTGACCTAAAGAAGACCATGACTTCCTCGACAATCCTGCGGAAATCCCAGATGGATATCTTGCTCAAGAATCCTGATGTACCTACCGATGTCCGTCGAGCCTTTACCGATGTCCTCAAGGATGATGTTATCACCGCAGACAACGTCGAAGAGGTTATGGCGAAGGTTCGTACTCGTCTCTTCGATTACCATAAGTTCTCGGCGGCAAGTATCCGGGACACCTTCCAAGACATATTGAGGTCTATACCTCAACGTCCCCCTCGGTCGGCGGCGGAAGCTACTGGTATGCTGAGGATGTTCCAACAAGCGTTCGATGACCTCACCCAGTTGCCCAGGGAAATAAACGCCCATGCCCGTCTCCGAGCTAAGGGACTGTCTCCTACTGAACGCTCCAAGATATTGGATGAGGGTTTTGAAACTATTGATGTGGAGATTGGAGGTGCGCGAAAAGAGCTAGAGGAAATACTGGTTAAAGCTCGTCCTGATATTGAACGTTTGATAGTCGAGAATGCTGGCACTCCACTCAAAAAGGGTGCTGCTATACAAGCTATTGACGACATCTTCGGCGGTTATCGAGGTATTAGTGAGAATCTACGAAACACCTGGACCAATTATCGTACTCAAAAAGAAGCCCTCTTCGCCGGTACTCCGAGGGAAGAACGAGGTAACTGGTTCTGGAATGAGTTAGAAGATATAGGTATTGAATCATGGTCTGCTGAGTATTCCTCTCGTGCTCAAGCCGCTACTCGTATCCGAGATGGATGGAATCAAATCTTTGATATGCTTCCCCGAGACCTAACTCCGAAAGACCGTGAGCTAGTTCGACGTGGGTTAGATTCGTCCATCAATGCCGTTGACGCGGACATTAATAAAATTCGTATGTCCATAGACGATGCTACCGCCGCACTAGACGCAAATCCTACTGGTCCTCTAGCTGACCAAAAAAGGCAAAGAATCTCTACTCTCTCTGACTCGTTAGCCGTCAACAAACGTCAGCTAAATGAGTTGGTTACCAAGATGGAGAAGTTTACTAAGGTCCGGCCTCGTAATGCCACGCCACAGGCTCTCCGCGATATCGACCGTAATCTCAAACTGATGCAAGCCAGCATACCCGAAGCTCAGTCGCACGACCTGTTTCAGCACACATCCGAAATCCTTGACGATATTGCCGAGCTACAGGCACACCGGGACGAGGTCTTTCAGTCGTTCATTCCCGCTATTCTCAAACCAGAGTGGGAGTCACTTAAGGCCCAGCGTCTCAATCTAGTTCGCCTCGCTGCCGAAGAGCCCACTACCTTGGGACAACAGTCTATTAAACGTCAACAGACTCAGCTTACTACCAAGATAAAACGCTTCCGTGACCGTATCGAACGAGGCGAGGCTGCTCAAGAGGTCGAGAATGTTACCGGTATAACTCGTCGGTCTATGACCCAGACTGCCGAGAGACTTATTGATGAGGGAGGAGCCCCCACTACCATCGAAGAGATGATTGAGCGTGTCGAAGCCCTAGCCGACGCTGGGGATGAAGCGGCACTATCTTTCCGTAATAACTTGGAGAAGGGTACCACCACATTCGCCGAGCCCGACATTGTCGCTGCCATTGAGACTCAGCCTGTCATTCATCCAAAACGTCCCCTTACCAAGGCGAACTCGGAGACCATCCTGGAACGCACTCTAGCGGAGGGTGGGTCCATAACCAGTCTTACCGGCCAAGACGCTAAGGTACTAGCCGCTGAGGGTAAAATCGGACGTTACCTAGTCGGGGCCTTCCCGGACCTGGAGGTACGTATCCCCCTCTCTGAAGCCAGTTCGGATTTAATCAGGCAGTTCACCCAAGAGCATGTCGAGCTTCTTCGTAAACGCAACCACTACGTGGGAACTTTCGTGGATGAAGAAGCATTGGTCCTAGACGTGTCGGTGTCGGTTGAGGAACGTAACTCAGCCATGAGGCTGTCGAAACTCAAGAACCAGGATTCCATCTTTGATGCCGTATCAGGAGAGGTACTTCCCACCGAGGAAATTGCCACTCCCTTTGTTGCGGGACGACAGCAAGTCTATGAAGAGCTATACTCCCGTGTGGTCCAAATCAGTGAGGCTCCTATCCTGTCTCCTGATAAGCTGGATATTCTACTCCAGGCTAAGACTAATGACCTTCTTCCGACACCGATTCTGAATGAACTTATTGAGGAAGGTCTCATCGAACCTATCACACGTCTGAAGAACGGTAAGCGTCGGGTCAAAGTGACTGAATCTGGGGAGGATGCTCTTCAAACTCGCTCTCCTGACCGTGACATCGACGGCCTAACAGCCGATATGCCTCCCGTAGTACGCGAGTTGGACACCGTTGTCGAAACCCAGATGGCTACAGTAGAAGGAATGGCCGACGACATGGTCCGGTTGTGGGACAATCCCCCTCTACGTACAGACCAGGAATCCGCGTTGGGTTCTTCTTTCGACCGCATTGCCGACTATATGGACCAGCGCCCAGTTCTGAACGACGCCATCCAGGTAGCCCGTCAGGTTGGTATGAAGAGGGCTGTCACTAATTACAATCGTTGGTTCGTAAACTACGATAACCGGTCCACTCTTGACTACGTCATGCAGCGTTTCGTACCATTCTGGATGTATGAATCCCGGCGCTGGCCCCGCCTAGCCTCCCTCGCGGCGAAGCGTCCGGTACTGGCCAAAAGCATAATGCTGTCTGGGGGCGATTGGGACTACGGATATACCCCGGTTCCTGGCGGCTTTGAGTTCAACCCGATGAAGGGCACCGCCGCTGGTGCTACTCGTCGTACTCTCGCTCGGGACTTTCCTGAACTACAATCGGGTTACCGGGGAACTATTGAGCAGGGCTTCGACTGGTTCGCTCGTGGAGGCGTTTACTTCAACCCGCTAGTCACATCGGCAGTCAATCTGCTGCAAGGCGAACCCGCTGCTATCCCTCCCCCTCCCGTCAGCCTGATATTGCATGGGATGGCCGCAGCAGGTGTGTCTCTTCCCTCGGGTCTACGAGAACTAGCCTTCGACAGTCGCTATAGTCAATTCCTAATCGACCAGGTGATAGCGGACAAGTTTGGGGCGAACCCCGTTGAGACTCGTCATCTAGCTGAGAATGGTGACGAGAAAGCTATCTCCCGTCTCTATTTAGCCGAGAAAGAAGCGGCGTTACGGATGATAGCGATTAACCAGTCTAGCGTACTCCGATACCGTCCTGAGTCGAAGCGTGACTTTATCGAATCTACCAATGAGGCCATTGAACGTATCGCCGGTATTCCCCAGGATGTGATGAGGGATGCTCAGAAGTTAGGTATAACCTACTATGAGATAACAGCTATCTCTGGTCCTCAGCACCGTGCCATTCGGGAAGCCAGTACCAACTTTGATGCTTTCATAGGGGCCTCTATTGCTCTTCGTCCTCTGGAGGAACAGCGTATTCTACGTAAAATAACTGCCTTCTGGCAGGCCATCGAGACGCAACGGGAAGAGAACCTAGAGGCTCGTCAAACATTGAGTGACCGGTTTAAGCAAGGCTTTGTATCCGGCCCCGATTTTCTCGACGAGCGGTCGGCTCTTGCTAGGGAACGTGGCGCCATATTCAAGGCTGTCAGTGCTCTGCCCGAATTCATTGAGGTTCCTATTGGTCTCGAAGCACGATTGGCCCACATCAAAAAATATGGTAAACCTTCTCCCTTGGTCAGTCCTATTGACGAGGCATTGGAACAATACTATTCCATCTCGGCTGAGGACTCTATGGACCCTCGCACGGGTGACATAGACTGGGGTGAATACTTCGACAAGCGTGAGGATGTCCTCAACCAATACGATGAGCCTATTCGGTCCATCATGCAGTCTGAGATACGTCGTGCCGAAACTGAGTCAGAGCGTCTCCTCGAAGTGGCCTCTCCTCTCATGCGGGAATACTTTGGTATTCGCTCGGGGGTTATGGACGAGATTGAACAAGTTAACCCTATAGTAGCTGAGGCTTATGCGGAGTACCGGCGCCTAATGAACTTTGTACAGAGGGCTAGTACCCCACAAGAGAAGCAATTCCTTACCAATCAAGCTCGTAGTATCCTATCGACTAACCCACAACTTTCGATGGCTGAGGCCATCATTCGTCAGACACGACGCCGGATGCGGGCTGAGAATCCTGATATGGAGAGGGTCTACCAACTGTTCATAGCACGTCCAGGTAGTATTCCTCCTCCTGGTGTTCCTCAACGTCGTCGGGGAAGAACAGGCTCGTTTGGCTCATTCGGTTCGTTCGGCGCATTTGGCTCCCGTTAAGGTTTATACCTCAACCTGGGGAGACAGGATTTCTCCAGTTCTATATAATGAAGTTACATTCAAATTAGGAGGCATCATCATGGCAGAAGAAGATGGTGGAACACCTGAACCAAAGACGTTCAGCGAGGACCAGGTAGCCGAACTCGTTGCGGTTGGAAAGAAAGAAGGGGCTAGCGAGTCCTGGCGTCATTTCCAGAGCGAGGCGGATAAACAAATTTCCGCTGCCAAGAACGAGGGTTCTACCCGAGAAGCTGAACTAGCGAAGACCATCGACACCATGAAGGCCGCGCAAATCGAAACTCTCCCGGTAGAGGAACGCACGAGGGCAATGGTTGAGGAACTGTATAAGGACCGAGGGGGAGTAAAATCTTCTTCTCCGGCACCCGACAGCAAAGCGACCAACGACAGCCCTGGAGTTTCCAACGAGGAAGCCGAGAAGCAGGTTCGGGAGACCATCGGGAATCATCTGAAAGAGATGGGGCTCGACCCAAGTAAAGTGAATTGGGGTACCAGCCTAGATGGTAACGAAAACCTCAAGGCCCTCTTGGGTAGCATAGTTGACCAAGCCAAAGCTGGCCAGAGTAGTGCCGGTGATGACGCCAACAAGGACGATGACAAGTCCGGGAAGTCCGGCCAAAACAACGTAGATACCAGCCGGGGTGCCGGAACCAGCCGGGATATCACCCAAATGAAACCCATAGACCTTATGACCTCGGGCGGCAAGTGGGAGGCAATACGGGGCATGGAGGAATAGGAGTAAATCATGGCTCTGACCATAGCAGAAATGGCTGCTGGCATGAAAGACCAGGTGATGGCTGGAATCATCTTGCAATATGCCCGTGCCAGTCAACTCTTCCAGAAAATCTCCTTCGAGGCCACGGACAGTTTCACCATCAAGACCTGGCAGAACAAGTCGGTGACTGACGCGGTCTTCCGGGACATCGGAAGTCCCTATACCGAGACCAAGGACAAGTTCTCTGAACTGAACGAAGGCATCTACCTCCTGGGCGGCTCCATTGACGTTGACCGGGCGCTTCGACTCCCTGGCCAGCGGGAAATTGACGCCTGGGCTGAGAACCTTCTGTTGCAGTCCAAGCGGTACCAATACGGTTTCACCAATACCTTTATCAACGGAGACCGGGATGTCAACCCCGACCGCTTTGACGGTATCAAAAAGCGTGTTGAAGCCGCTTTTGTCGCTGGTGGCGTGGGCTTGGACCAGGTCATTGAGGCTGCGGGCCTGGACATCAGTTCCTCCAGTGCCAACCGGCAAACTTTCCTGGACCACCTAGAGACGGCAATGTACGAGGTGGACGAAGGTCAGGTAGACCTAATCCTTACCTCCAAGAAAGGAAGGTTCGCCCTTGGCCGGGTGGCACGTCGGGAAGGTCTTTTGGATACCACCAAGGACCAGTTCGATAAGACTGTTCCTCTGTTCCGGGGTATGCCCTTCGAGGAGGCCGGTACCACCGGTGACCAGACCACCCAGATTATAACCAGTACGGAGACGAACGCTGGCGCCTCGACCGGAGGCACCGCCACCAGCTTCTACTTCATACGGTTCGACAAACAGCACATCCAGGGCTGGCAGATGCACGAGCCCAGGCGCATCTACGATGACATCATCAACGACGGTGTCACCCATCGGACGGTGTTCGAGTGGCCCGTGGGTCTCTCGTCCTTCGCCATCAAGTCGGTGGTCCGGCTACGGGGAGTGGTTCCCATCTAAGGGAGATGCTCAATCGAATTCTAATGGGGGGTTTCGGCCCCCCTTTAACCTGAAGGAGGCAACACTATGCCCGGACCCAGAGATGCAGACCTGATAGTCCGTACCGGAAGCGCAAGCGACCTGACGGCTACCGAGACCAAAAGCGTTACCGTCACCGGGGGAATCTACATGACCCGGCCTTTGTGCCTAAAGGTTCTGGTTCCCTCCCAGGCGGGTACCACTCCGACCCTGAAGGTCGCGGCCAAGTTCACCACCGATGGAAAAGCCATTGAGGTAACCCATACCGAGAACCTGGATGATGCGCAAACCTACCCGTTCACATTGGTGCTCCCCCTCCCGCACACCGATGACGAGGCCCTATCGGTGGTCTTCACGGTCGGTGGGACCAGCCCTGACTTCGGCGCCGTCGAAGCCTGGTTGGAAGGGGTTGAACTGGCCAATGTCCCGGCAGCATAGTCATGCCGATAACAAAGGGACACATGCAACATGTGAAGAACCGTCTCGTTGCTATGAAGCAGAAGCGCGAGGCGGGACTTCATTCAAAACAAACCCAGTGCGAAGAAGAAACCTCTGCTGAGATAGACACTCTGTTGTCCTATGTCCAGCAGAAACTCAAGGAGGCTTAAGACCATGACCAATCCAGTTCGTGACCTATACAATGTCGTAGTAGGGACCGTTACGGCAGGTAAGCCCGTCGTTCCTGATGAGGAAGGCGGTCTCGATACCTTTAAGGCCAAAAAGGGAAGTCACTTGGGCCTACAGGTACAAAGCAACGACAAGCAAGTTCGCATCAACCACCGGAGCTATGACAATGCCACCGGTGACACCATAGGGTATACCTCCAAGCCCAATCAGACCGTTACCACCACCGGTGACGTGTACGGCGCTCAGATGCAGCCTCGTGTCCAAGCGGCTGTTGGCGCTAATCGTCTGGTGGGCTATCAAGCCGCTCCCATTATCAAGGGAAGCTCCGGGGTTTCCGGTACCATTACCAACGGTGTCCAGTGTTTCAGGGCCGAGCTTACCGACGAGGCCGGTGCCGGGAAAACCTTTAGCGATGACTTGGTCGGCTTCGATGTTCGCGGTATCGCCATGGTGAGTGGACATACCTTCGACTCCAACGTCCATACCGTGGGATTCCGTATGGCCTCGTCCGAGAACAGCAAAACCTGGGACGCCGTTCTGAAACTGTCGGGTACCCAGGGCGGGGTATGGAATGATGACCCCACCACCGAGTTGAACCTGCCTGGTGGCACCGTGAAGGGCTATATCAAAGTTATCGTCAACAACGTTAACAAGTACATCGCCCTCTACGACATCGGTAACCTAGCCGACTAAGGAGGTCCATGCTTACCAAAGAGCAACTAGCGGGAAACCTGGCCGCTCTGGAAGAGCAACTGAGTGACCTGACCAAGGACACCCACGCCGTGATTGGCGCTATCCAGAACTGCCACTACTTGATAGGTCTCTGCGATGCGGAGCCCGAAGAAGAGTCCAGCGACTCCAAGTAACCAGCACGACGGGAGGGGAAGCAGCAATGCCCTCCTCCCGTCCGAGGTATTATGGCTGACCACGACCATGACCGAGACGGGGGGAGTATCACAGGGCTTAATCATCACATCCCTCGTACTAGCGCCCAGCGTACCAAACCACAGAGTCCATCCAAGACACGTCCTCCGGTTCCAACGGATATAACTCGGAAGAGGGCCGTGGAAAAGGATAAGGCGACTAGACCCACCCGACTTCGTCGAGAATCGGAAGACCGGATTCGCAGAGAGGCTGCGAAGGGAAGATAATGTCTGAACACACTGGTGGACCTCCTGGTAATCTGGTGTTCGGACGGCGCCGCTTCATGCGTGCTCTGGCGCCACCTGATGGTACACTGGGAGTGCCCGGAGTAATCACCATCCCTGGGCGTCCTGAAGTGGACCTGAGTGGAACCTGTCTAGGACTTATCCCGTCCATCACTGTCACGGTAGCTACCGACCCTACACCATCTGCCGAACCTTCCCAATCAGTGAGTGTAGTAACAGGAGTGGTCTGATGTTCGCGCCCAGTATGCAATTGTATTATCAACTTGAGGTTCATAACATCAGGACCAGTAAACTGGTCCGGCGGACCCGGAAGTATCGTGCCCACTCTTTCCTGGTTGCCTACATACAGCACTTGCGTGGTTTCTGGAATAATGCCATTGAGTCCAATCTCATTGATACCGGCAGCGCCTCAGGTAACATTGACATCCCCGGCAACGTTCCCCTCTTTGCGGTAGCTGCTGCGGTCGGTGTTACCAATAACGGACTACGAGTCGGTACTGGAACTACTGCCGTGGCCATGACCGATGATAGTGTCGAAACCCCCGTGGCTGAGGGTACTGGGTCGGGTCAACTAACTCATGGAGCCACCACCATAAGCACACACGCGGGTGGGGCTGCGGAAGCATCATTTACGGCTGTCCGTACCTTCTCGAATAGTAGTGGAGGGACCATCACAGTTACTGAGACTGCCGTGTACTGTGCCTCCGATAACTCGGGTGGAACGGCCAAGTTCTTTGCTCTGGTTCGAGATGTGCTATCGTCCTCGGTGGCGGTCGGAGATGGTCAGGTTCTAACCGTAACCTACACCGTTAAGGTGACAACGTAATGGTAGCTTTGACGACAGTCCTAGCGCGGACTCAACTAAGCCGGGACACGGGCGACTTCTTCACGTCTGCTGCAACTTCGACAGGGAATACTACTACTTTCACGGACTCTCTCCTGGCGAACTACGATGACGATATCTTCGTCACCAAGTTCATCACCTGGTTGAAAGTTACTAGCGGCACGGATACTGGGTTATCTCGGCGTATAACGGGTAAAGTTAATGGGCTAGTCACGCACATTGCTCTTCCAAACGGTGTGGCCAGTAGTGATACTTACGAGATTCATCGTCTCGCTATCCCCGACGAAAAGGATGACGCCATAACCCATGCCCTTAACCTTCTGAATGGAACCATCCTGTTCAAGAAAGCTCAGGCTGAGTTTACTTTGGTTGCTGACCAGTTCGATTACGATGTCCCGTCTGGTTTCTATCGGGACCAGTTACGACAAGTTCATCTGGTATCAGCCGGAGACACTGAGGTCAGCCGAGAAGTATTTGACTGGGAAATTCGTGTTGACTCGGGCGGTGGAAACGACATCCACTTCTTCAGTCGACTTCAGGCTGGTGAGACCATCCGGGTCTTCGGTCATCAAGTGGTAGTCCTCGGCGACCTGGTGGATGGGGAGGGATTCGCTCTCATCCTCTCGGCTCGGGCCGCGATGCACATATACGATACGATTGTCAATCAGGCGCCTGTTGAGGACATTGCTCGATACCAACTTCTTTTGGGAAGGGCCACAGCCTTGTATGGTGAGCGTCTCACCAAGTTCGTGGAAATAGGGATTCCGGCGACCGCCCGCTCTGAAGCCTATCGAGCGGCAACCATCGGTCTTGACTTCAGTATTTAAGGTATAAACCTCAATGGTTACTGCACATAAAGACTGGGATATCAAGTTGACTCAGGGTGCCACTACCCATAAGTTCCGATTGCTTCAGCAACGGGGACAGAAGGCGTGGACCGTCTCTGAGTCTCCTCCCAACCCTCGTGTTGAGACGGAAGCGGCATCTCGGGAAGGTTTCCGGCCTGACCGGGAGCTTCCTTTCGTCATGGAAGATTGGGTATGGGGTGTGGGCCTCGAACGCTTTGGCTCTCAGGCCCTTGACCGGGGTCATCTCTTCCGGTACGCCGATGGTTTCAATATTGACACCAGTCAGGCCGGGATAATTCAGCATGGTCCTCTCGCTGAGTCTTTAGGCTCTGTCTCTGCGGGCGAAACCATCTTGGAGTTCATCCTTTTCCAGGACAAGGTCTACCTTCGTACCACCAACAAGCTATACAGCACTGATGGTGCTACCTTGACCGAAGAGAAGGACTTCGGCGCCGCAGTCACCTTGAGCATGGCGGTCTTCAACGACAAGCTATACATCGCTGTGGACACCGCCGATACCTACTGGGAATGGAATGGTTCCGCTGCAACATCAAAGACAGTTACGGATGGAGCCTCGTTGTTCTTGGCCACACAGGGTGCGTTAAACCCTATCCTAATCCGGGTTCTCAACAACAATTTCATCAGTACTGCTATCGACCCGAATGATGTTACGTCCTGGGATGCTCCCGGCGTCAAAGTAGGGGAAGGCGACACCATCAACAGCATCTTTGTCGTCTCGGGCTTCCCATTTGTAGGTACTGAATCTACCGTATATATTCTGGCCACTGATTCCGATGGAGTGTCGGTCCCTATTGAACTAGACAAGCGCTTGGCTACGCGCCGGTCTTCTACTGCCTTCTCCATCAAAGCTGAGTCGGGGTCGGATGCCTGGCTCTCCGATGGCCGGGACATCATGCGCGTAGTGGCCGAAGGATTCGAGTTGTTCGACATTCGACCTGATGGTCCCTTCCGGTCCTTTGACTCCCGGCCTGTAACAGCCGATATCAAGGGAGACCCCAAGTCCATGGCTATGGACCTGGATGCCGTATACATTCTGGCCAACCGTAGTGGAGACATCTACGTCTACAAGGGTGTCGAGTTAACCCGTGGACAGTTTGCCTGGACCCCATGGGCTAAGTATACCGGCACCAACGCGGCGGCTGCGGTCCTGAAGGTTACAGGAGACGCGGACCCCTACCTCTATGTCGGTAATACTCTGGAGGTTCTCCGATTCAAAACTGAGAATTGGACCACCTTTGCTACTACCTGGGAGTTAGAGACTCCTCAGTTCACAGCGACTCTGGAGACCTGGGACAAGATGTGGACCCTCATCGAAGCCTTCCTTGTCATTACGGGTAGTGCCAAGGCCGAGATATCCTATCGGCTGAATAACGACACAGGTTACACCGACTTCGATGATGCCACCGCTGGTAACAACGACATGACCGTCAGTGGTTTCAACCAGTTGAAGCTAGCAACGCCTATCAACGGCAAGAAGGTCCAGCTTAAAATCACAGGGACCAGGGGCGCCACGGATACGCATAAGGTGGACATGCGGTCCTTCAACCTGGAGGGCCTCCTTCGTCCTGACCGTAAGCCTATCTTTGATTTCACCATCCGGGCTCAGACATCCACGGAGATAACTTTCATCAATGCGCTACGGACGGACGTGACCCAGTTCTTTACGGTCACCGACCGCTTCGATACTGACCGGACAGTCTTCATGCTACCGGGTTTTCCCATCGAGCAAGAGCAGACCGATGAAGTCCTCAAGGAGCCCGTCCGAACTTATCGCATCGTAGCCCAGGAAGTAATCTAGGGGTAGCGCTCCCCCTCCCGTATCTGATACACTCTTAGTGAGGGATTATTATGGCTGAAGCAATACCAATAGCGGTAGGCACCAAGACCGTTGCGGTAACGGGAACTGCCGAAGAACTCACAACTCGGGATATCAATTGTACTTCGGTATTTCTACTGCCTCTGACTACCAATACTGATGTCGTTCAGTTGGTGGATTTAACCACGGAATCCCAGAAGATTACTATTCCCAGTACCGGTTTAACGATTCCTATTTCCAATCCAGCCCTCATCAAGATTGATGTCGCTGTAAATGGTGAGGGCCTAGACTGGGTGGCTGTCTAATGAACATGATTAACTCTCAAATAACTGTAGGTTCGGGTCCTCTGGGTATTCTTCGGGCGAACCTCACCCTCAACGACAACATTCTTCTTCGGCTTGGTACAGACGGCGATATTGTCTTAGTCCTAAATAGTGCCGGGTTGTCCGCTAATGAGGAACTAACCAACGTCATTGTCGGGACATCTGTCTATGCCGTAGCCATCCCCGCCAACTCTCTCATTGTTTCCAACATCACGGCGGATGGCGACATCGTATTCTTCACTAATACGGGCGGCAATAGCATCGAAGCGATGCGGATTGATGCCAGCAACCAGCAGGTATTATTTCCAGTCCTTAATGATCCGGTTACTCCTACCATTGGATTCGGTAATGGTGGGTTTGGTTTTTATGCCATTGCTGACGATATTATCGGCGTGAGCATTGCTGGCGTTAATAGATTTATTTGGGCTGGTTCTGCTTTTAATGGTGCAGTCTCATCTCCTACAGTATCTATACGAAACGAGACGGCTACTGGTACTAACCCAGTCTATGCGTTTACAAACGACTTAGATACTGGAGGCGGTTCTAATGGAGCGGACCAATACTCCCTAATCGCCGGTGCCCACGAGATGCTCCGGCTTACTGAGAGTATAGCCGTTGCCAACTATGTTGCCGCACTGTTCGATGCCGCAGATCAAGTAAGTTTAACTTCAGCCAATAGCTCTACCTGGCGGCTAATTGAAACTAAAGATGTAAACGTAGACTGGGATGGTGGTGTACTGATAACCGCCTTGGATGGCCAATCACTTTACCTGGGTCAGATTACCAATACTGCGGATCAAGGTACTGTTGTATCCCGTGCCTCTTCACTGTATTTGAAGGGTGCACCTGTAGCTGGCAGTAATATTACGCAGACGGAAAGCTGGACAGTGTATGTAGCGTCTGGTGGTGTTGCTATTGTCAGCGGTCGGTTGCTGGAATCTCAAGGTGCTGATGTAGGCTCGACCAACAACTTAGTCCTTGGGACTGATGGCAACACTTTTGAAATCACAGGCACTACGGACATCAACCTTTTATCCAACTTGGGCTGGCAGAATGGGGCTAAGGTCACTCTGATGTTTACCTCAACTGCTACAGTGAAGGATGCTCAAGCGACTTCGACCACAAACATCACAATCCTTCTTGACGGGTCCGCCGATTTTGTTCCCTCCGCAGGTGATACTCTGACTTTGAGGTTGGGTGAGATTGGTGGAACTCAAGCTTGGCGTGAGATTGGGAGGTCAGTGCTGTAATGGCTAGTAGAGGCGGGAATGTCCTGTTCGATGATGCCGGTGCTATACCTCTACCCGAGATATCAACCTCAGTTTGAACAGGATTTAATGTGGCCGCGACGAACCAAAATATTAAGGACTTCTTCGCTCTCACTGATAACAACCTGGAAATTACTAACTCAAGGTTAGTACGTCTCCAGACTTATATAGATTTCACTATCGGAGTTTCGGGGTCAAATGCTGGCCAGCTTATTGACCTCCTATTCGACCGATTAATTGAGGGAATGCTGGCGTTCGAGTTAAGCATAGCGCAAGACAACGTGGTCAAACCGACATTTTAAGGAGGAATCTATGCAAGACCTAGTCGATGAAAAAACCCCGGAAGGCTTGGCAGTTTTACCAGAAGACTTTGAAGAACTACTTAAAGCTAATCCCCAATTACAACTATCCCTAGTGAATATCGTCCAGAAGCGGTTGTTGAGGAAACAGGCTGCTGAGATAGCCCGACTCTCCGCTCTGGTTAACGTCAATGAAGAACCCGAGGTTGAAGACGAGTAGTGAACGGTGACCAGGCACAACGCCACATTGATGAGGCCACCGAGCGGGTCTTCGAGAAAGGAATTGAGAACGCCTCCCAAGCGGACCTCATGTTCTTTGGCTTCGGCTACCTGGCCCACATCATAAAAGAATCCCGGCCTCACACTTCCTCTTCATCGAAGGGAAGATGGGCCGGGATTGGTGGCATACTGGGCGCCGGTGGTGCCTGGCTAGCCGAGAACATCTTCTCCTTTATCGGCAGCTAGTCCACTATCTGATGGTTTCCCTTCCCCGGTTTGGACTGCTTTACAACCACCGCACAAGTCGTATGCTCCCGCCCTTTAGTATCGGTGAGATGAGACTTTAACCAAGCCAGTGCAAATACTTCGGCCTGCTCGGGTGTGTCCGCGATCTGTTGAGTCGTATGCTCTAGGAACGTCACCGAATATAGGTGTACCATCAGCTTTCCTCCTTCCGTACTGGCTTTCCTGCTCCCCCTCCCGCCATCCTACGCTCGTAGGCCCGACGCTCCAGAACCGCACTGTAGTGTACCTGCGCCCCGCAATCAAGGCATCTTCCATGTAAGCTGAATCCTTGCTCGTCGTGAGAACATCTTGTGTTAGGCGTGGAAGTCATGGCGATACCTCTCGGTCAATAACGTGTACGTTGTCCGGCAAGAGTCCCGCTATCCGAGGTTCCACATCGTTCCAGTCCAGACCTCCATTTCCACAGCCTGGTCGGGGTAGTACAAAGATAGCTTCGGGATTATCCAGGGCCAGGTTTCTTAGTACATAGGTTGACTCATCAATTAGGTCCATATCCGATTCCTGGGACCAGTGATGTTTGGTTGGGAATGTGAGGAACCACTGGTTGAACCAGTCAATCCATCCTACCTCATTACCATTCCACTTGAGATGTTCACCTATTGTGAACTCAATGCCGATAAATCTCTGTGTGGCTTGCTTTGCCACTCCCCGACCCATCACTGCGGCGCCGTTTCGCTTGATGAATCCATTGGTCGGGATGCAAATTACGTCGGCGGGGTATTTCCAAATATCGCCAGTCACAATTTTCATTGTGGTATAAACCTCAAAAAGTTTGATAACTAGGCCGGGGTGACCTGGAAGACCTGTGGAGGAGTGTTAGGGCCGGTCTGCCTTACCACGTCGCCAGATTTCGGGGCTCCTGGACCTTTGCTTATCTGGTAGATGGCCCAGGGAACTACAACCACTGGAACCACAAGCACCAGTAAGCTGAGGACGAATGGCACCACTACTGCCGCAATCGCGCCAATTAGCATGAGTAGGTTAATCTTCATTAAGAGAAACATTGAAGCTCCTGTTTATCCGGGATGTATAGTGGGTGCTTAGGTTCTCCCGAGTTATTAGTATCCAAGCAATACAGCAATACGCCAGTTTCTTTGAGCATCTTCACTACCTCGTCCGACCGACCGTTCAGGGCGCCGTGATTACCCCATGCACAGATAGCGTGCTGTGCCTTAAGAGCCATGGCTCGGATGTAGAAGTCGTTCGCGGGACCGACTGGGTCCACCACCCGCTTGAGATTCGTAGGGTCTGTGCTCCTCAATGCGAATAGATTGACTACGATCAGCACGCCATAGTCCCACTTACGAGCGAACTTGATGCACTTGGCTACAGTAGGGTCCGGGCCGAACTCGTCCGCCGTGGACGGGTTGAGCATGAGGAAGAGACAGATACGGGGGTTGCCCGGAATGACCTGTTTGACCCACAGGTAACGATACACGCGGTCTTCCGAGAAGAGAGTGTGGATAGACGGGTCATGCCCGTTGTAGGTGTTCATAAGAGGTTGGAGGCGCGGGAAGGGAACGAACCTTCGTCTCCACCGTCCACCGGTGGTGCTCTGCCAAATTGAGCTACCGCGCCATGGTCGGGTCTGCCGGACGCTACCCCGGTACTTCCGGCCTCCACGACCGGTGTGCACTTAACACTTTCACCCGTTAAGTAGTAGAACTAGCCGAGTCGAACGGCTCCTCAGACGTTACGGCCTGCCCATGTGCTTTCCGTTACACTAATCGTTCCATGGTAAGGGGGCCTGGAGTCGAACCAGGTGTCTCCGGCTTGATGAGGCCAGTGAGATTGCCGTTTCTCTACCCCCCAATGATACCGATGTTGATGCGATAGCAGGCCCCACCGGAAAGGCCACCGCAGGATTAGGAACTGTTCTACACCGCTGCGTCGGCCTCGGCGGTGCAGTGTGGATATTCACAGCGGACGGACCCACCGAAGCACTCGGTGTGACCCTCGGGTTGGTCCTCATGGTCCTTGCAGACCCAGCCATCCTTGCAATTGTGGTCCCTGATAAGTTCAGCAGGCATCGCATCGGTATCCATCTGGATAAAGACGGTGACGTTATCACCGGCTGGTCCACCAGGGTCATTGTCCGGGACCGGCTGGTCCGGTTGAAGAGGCATGTGTATGCCCTTACGGGCATAAGACATAACCACCTGGGAATAGGACTGGTAGTCTGGGTGGACGTACCTCTTGATGTAATCTTTGGCTAGCATGTTCATATTGGTTTGCTCCTGTTGAGGTTAAAGAGCGGGGAGGCCGGAACTGACTGTCTCATACGGTCTTAGTTCCGCCTCCCCTGTTCTCCCCCTCCATCATTTACTATACAGGATAGGTCCAGGCGTGTCAAGTTGGATACCTACAAACTGATATTCAAGTCCAAGCGCGACTCGCCGCCAGAATGTACGGGCCGGATATAAATTACCACACCACCCAGATTGGTGGGGGGCATCATGGCCGCTTCAACATAGCTACCACCTGCTCGACCGTTGCGACGGGAACCGGCCTCATATCCCTTAGCAAATCCTCCGGTAACTGCCAGTATACGACGCTTCGCAACCAATTTAGGTCGCTTGCCGAATACTGGGACTAGAGCATCAACAGGATACCCCGCCTTCCGGGAGTAGTGGCCCAGGATAAATATATCCACCGTAGGGAACCGGGACATCATACGTTCCAGCTTGTTCAGGGGTGCTGCCATAGTCATTCCTGAACCTTCCCCGTGATGACTCCATATCTGGCATTTAATACCATGCTTGTTGCCATCGTTAAACTTTAACTGGACAATCGAACAAGTCCCTAGAAAAGGAGCTTTCGTCTTCTGAGCCAGGATGGTATCGGTAGTGACTCCTCCACCAAAGTCCCAGTAGTGGTGGCCCTCTAACCACCCCAACCAACGACCCTCAGTACCTCTGACGATACTGAGGATTTCTTCTAAATGCCTTTCAGCAGCATCGGTTAGGTCATCCATTACTGAGTCGTAGAAGTCGGCGTTCTTAATCTTTCGGCGTCCACTGGGAGAGGGCATATCCACCATGTCCCCCATACTTATGAAGTATGCACCTTGTTTCATTCCCCAGTCAATGTGCCGCTTGAACTTGTCGATGTCGGCGCCGGATGCTCCAGCTTGGACATCTCCTACTGGCATCAGACGTGTTTCGTCCCATGGTAGGGTAAGGGACGGTTGAGTGTCTACGGCAATCTCATATAGTTCCAAAAGAGGGCCTCCTTGGTATACGGGGTCTCTCTATTTTACTCCTCTTCGTCATCGTCGTCAAACATCACCTCGGGGATATGCTTGATGTCACCCCACGAAGCACCAACGTGGATTTCCACCGGGTATGGTACCTCATATCGGTCATCGGCCAGAGCCTCGAAGAGGTATTTCTCGTACTCCTCAGCCAGGTGGGTGGGTACTAGATAGAGCAACTCGTCATGGACTTGACACACTAGGTACTCATTGCACCGGAGCATCGCGTCCTTGACTATCTCGGCTCCCCCTCCCTGTACCGGGAGGTTGATGCACTGATTCTCAGCATGGCCACGAAGACGCCCGCGCTCCAGATGGATACCGGGTACATACAAGGGCCGGTCCTCACCGGTCAGGACATACCCGAACTCTTCAGCGTGGGCCACCTGGAGTGCTTGCCACGGTAATACGTCGGGGTAGCGACGGTACCAGTCCTGGATAAATTCCTCGGCTTCCTCTATTTCGACTTCCATCTTAGGTGCCAGGCCGATGGCTGTGATTCCATAAGCGATTCCAAAGTTACGGACCTTGGCCCATCGTCGAGCCTTATCCATGAGGAAGGGGTCGCCTGTCTCGTACATCTTGCGGAGAATGGGCGTATTGTCCAAGGCATCCTGGTGAAGATCATCCCCACGTAGGTACGCATCCAGCATTGCCTTATCCCGAGAGATATTAGCCAAGTGACGTAACTCAAGCTGAGAGTAGTCCGCACTGATGAATGTCCACCCTTCGGGAGCTACGAATAGCTGGTACAGGGGCATCGTTTTGCTTTTTGGCACGTTCTGGAGATTCGGGTCTGAGCAAGAGAACCTCCAGGAGATGGTACCGGTCTGGTTGAAGTTAGGATGAAGACGCTCCAGTCCTAGATACTTATTGAGGTAAGTAGACTTCAGCTTATCCAGTGCCCTCCACTCAATAACAGCGTCGGTCCACTCTACCTCCTCGGGTTTTCGGTAGGCTTTTAGAATGTCCTTTCCAGTAGCCAATTGACCAGTCTTCGTAGTCTTAACACGCCCTTTACCCCGCCAGAACTTCTGGCCGATGAGCGTCTTGTCATTAGGATTCTCAATCCCATAGCGACGTAGCGTAATCTCAAGTCGGCCCATACTCTGAATGAGATTCCGGGCTGCAATCTTGACTCGGCCCTCATCGAGGGGGAGCCCTCGGTTCTCCATCTCCCACAGGACACGGGTGACCTTCTTCTCTTTCTCGTACAGCGGAATCAGGCCCCGGTGCTCAAGCTCGGGGTACCATTGCTGATGTAGTTGGTAGGACGCCCAGGCATCCAGTGAACAGCCCTCCAGGGTCTCTTGTGGACGCTGATCGAAGGTCTTGGTCTTCCGCTCCTTGACGAAGGTCTTGTCCAGATGGACTCCATTGAACGTTTCGGACAGGAACGGTAGGTTCAAGGGCTTGTATCCTAAGAGATGGGCCTCAATAATGGTGTCGTGCCAGTCATCATATTTCACACCGGCTCTAGCCAAACGGGGCACGTCGTACTTCGCATTGTGGAATACGGGCATCACCTCACGGAGGGGAAACGTTTCCAAGTCCTGGCTAGCCGTTCGCCTCTTGTTGTCCGCTATTCCAACACACCACACATCCGGCTCATTCTGAACCTCAGTGTCGAGGCCAACTATGGGTTTGGGTTTAACTAGCGACATTCCGCACCATCCTCCCAGGGTTAGATTCCCAAATTTACCATGGTGCGCCGATTATGATTCGTTGAATGGTCATTGAATTCCTTAGCAGCCCACGTCAGCGCCTTCCGGGTAGCGGCGTGGACTACGATTCGGTCACGCCCTTTGACTACCGTATCTAGCCTACCTCCCAATTCCAGCGCGGCGGCTATCTCTTCATCCGTCAGTCTCGGGTCCATGTGTCGGCCTCCGTATCTGTAGACTCTACCATCCTATCGTGAAGACCCCCTACCAATTTCCAATCGAGGTCAGGCCATAGGAGAATGAACGTACTCCACTCAATTCCGTGACTACAGCGGATGGTCCCGTGTCTCAGACAACTGGATATGTAGCACCCCGGCATGTGGTCCTGTAATCTCTGTCGTGCCACCTTCAGTTCCCCTTGCATATACGCTCGAAGAGGGTAGTCCTTGATGCTACACATCACCATTGGTCAGCCTCCATATCGGCGAACTCTGCCAATATGTCGCCATGACATGGCCGAGGAGCACACCAGCAACCAATTATCTTCCCTCGGATTCGTTTAAGTGCCAACTGAAACCACGGTTGTTTGGGTGCCCATTCACGGTACTTGGCAATAACCTCTTTCCGTGTGCCATCACGTCCAATTCTAAATGGGTTACCCATCTCAGTGCTTCGGTCAATAAGAATATCGTAGGCCTCTCGTTTGCAGTGGACAACTCGAGTTACCACTTGGTAGCCTCCACGAACTTGGGCGGCTCAATGGGGTCCGCCAACTGAGTCAGGATGGAGTGCAACGCGGTTGGTAGCATAGGGGCATCCGCCATGTGACGGAAGATACCAGCCGGGTGCAAGATGGGGATGACCCGGCCATACTTGGTATCAAAGACGCGGCCCGAGTTAATCTTGATGCCGCCCTTGATACCAAACCACTTCATAGCGAAGGCGCCGACCGCGACGATGATGTCTGGGTCAACCAGGCGCATCTCCTCAATGAGATAGCCCTGGCACGCTTCCACAGCATACGGCGGAGGCTCGTTGTCACCACCACCCTTGCCTCTCTTCCGACCAGGAAAGCACTTGATGATATTGGTCCAGTAAATAGTGCTGGAGTGAAGACCCATGATATCAAGAAGGGAAGTAAGCCACTGCCCAGCCTGTCCTATCCATGGAAGACCCTCGGAGTCCTCTTCGATTCCCCCGGCCTGACCAACAACCATGATTCGGGCGCTCCCCCTCCCGACACCAGGTATCCGGCGTCGACACTTGCGATGAAGAGGACAGTCAGTGCAGTCCCGAACATAACTAGCGAGAGTGTCGAGAGTAAGCAAGACGATTCTCCTTGGGAATTGGGATGTACCGGGTACAGGTCATGCAGTAGCCCTCGGGACCGGAGTCATACCCTTCGATGACAGTGTTTCCACTACCACAGTTCTGACATTTCCAACCACCGAAGTTCCGAAATGGCTCTTCACGAGGTCGGCCCCCATCAGGAGTTATACCTCTTAAAGAGTTGTATAGACTACCCTTACGTTGAAGGGTCTCGCCGTCCCACTGTCCCGAATCATTACTCATAGCCCGTACTCCCGTGCATATTTGTCGATGATACCCTGCGTGTCGGCATACCGGGTCAGCCGAGCTTCGATGGCAGCGGCTACGCCCTTGTCATCCTTGCCACGAGACCGGAGCCAATTCAGACAGATAGACATGACATCCACTATCTCGTTGTCAATCTTCTCGGGTGGGTGTCCAGCTTCAACATGGTCATCAATCTCATTGAACTGGATAGCGATGACGGTCTGGAAATAGATATTAGGGATGCCGTCAATGAACTCATCATGCTTACGCCACGCATCCCAGATAGGTTGCAGTGGACCAAGAACTGAGGTCTCCTGACTACCTACTAAAAATCCTTCAGAGTAAGCATCCTTGATCGCCTGTGCACGAGTTGATTTTTTAGTCTTGGGTTCCATCAGTGTCCTCCTCGGTTGAGGTATATACCTTATACCGGTTGTCGAACTCGGGGTGAGTCTTCGCGTATTCCAATAAGAACATGATACAACAGGCTGCATGAGCCATGTGCGACAATCCTGATTCGGGGTCCAAATCTTCACCCTCAGCAAATGCCATGATATGTCGAAGTGCCGCGTCGATGTAACGTTGCCAATTCACCCCACCACGCCAGTTATCTCGACCATACTTGTAGGCGCCAAAGGCCAGAACCTGGGCTGTCTCTTCAAGAGCTATCCGAGATAGTAGTCCTAAAGGAGGCTTATCAACATCAAACTTTTGTGCCTCACTCAACTAAGAGCCTCCTGGAAGTTGGATAAACCTTTCTTGCCAATACCCTGAACGACGAGGAGTTTCTTGTAGTCGGAAGGGTGCATCGCCAGCGAACAGATAGCGAAGACCGACGAGAATTCGTGAATCAATGCGGTCGCTGATGCTTCTTGCAAGTGTGGCCATATCGACATCAACCTCTGTACCCGGCTGTCTTCGGACCACCGTAATTGTGGTCGTCTCAAGGATGACGTTAACTTGCTGGGCCATCCCTGCTGTCCCCTCTCGTGTATCGCCGCCAGCATCAGCGCCGTCTCGTGTAGAGTTCCAGTTGAGAGGAAGATTATCCCGGCCATCGTAAGGGAAAGTTGGACGTTGGAATAGACCTTCTCGGAGGAGCCGTTGTGAAAGGTCGAGCGAAACCATTTGGGACCGGAACGCTTGAAGTAATCCATCCCCCCCTTCCCACCATTGGGATACACTGTCGACCATAATCCCTCCTGTATCCAGAACAGTTTACCCCGGCCCCCGAGAGACTCAATGAGTTTCATACACCGGTTCAGTTCGTCAGCGAAGTGGCCGTCGAAAATGGAGGTGTATAGGTCACCGGCCTTACGAGTCACCAGGGAGATTTCACCCTCGGCGTCGTGCAGTATGTAGTCACCCACATCAAGTTGTTGCTTGTCGACACTAAGACCCAGGTCTTTGAGGTCCGGGATGAGAGCCGCATTAGATTTCGCATTGACCTCTCGGGTATCAACTGTGATGTCAAACATTCTTGTTCCATCGGAGCCAACCCCGGACAGTGATGAAAATCATAGCACCACTGAGTAGAAGAGTACCGTAGGTTCCAACCATGAAGGCCAGGATAACCCACGGAACCTGGTTGGTCAAGCTAATTAGGCAACCCCATCGGTTCTTCAGGTTAGTCAGGAAATACATCCCAACGAGAGCCTGGATAGAGGCCCACAAAGAAATGCCCATCGTCCAGGTTAGGAGACCCAGTAAAAAGTCCATCACTCTTCGTCCTCGGCATGATACTCCAGGTAGGATTCCACTATGCCTTGACCTGTGTAATCCACGTTGCGTACCAGTTCCCGACCTCGGTCCTTGCCCTGACCTTCTCCAAGGAGTGTAGACCAAGTCCACTGGCTGTCCATTTGCTTCGCCAATAGAAAGGTGTCATGCTTATGCACGTTGTTCTTCTCACCCTCCGGGCGGCGCCCCAACGAGGCGAACATTGGCCACTTGTCCTTGTCACCCTGTCCATCCTGAAGAGGAGTCATGGTGGTGGTAGATAGGACATTGAAGTCCCCATCGAGGATAGCATGGTCCCGAACGTCACCATTGTGCATCTTTTTGATGAGAGGCCAGTCATACCGGCCTTCGAGACCCTCGAACCCTACACCCTTGGCCCGGTCCTTGGCGGCGTCTTTCCCACCGTGCTTTCGGACCACCGCTTCAGCCTCCATACGAAGAGCCAGGATTTTCTCGGTT
>LAZR01000286.1_pt1 | contig 47556 bp, 75 predicted proteins | sample 329461 | NCBI WGS metagenome assembly LAZR01 (sample SAMN03002196, study PRJNA259156) | marine sediment metagenome | biome: sea floor; feature: Hydrothermal impacted sediments; material: marine sediment; isolation source: Loki non-amplified sample from Loki's castle hydrothermal vent sediment ...
CTTTAGTTAATTTTTCTTTTGTTTTCATCTGTTACTCCTAATTATATTTTAGTCTTATTTCTATTTTATTTAGTGTATGTTGTAATTTTAAACTTGCTAATTTTAATCCAATATTTTTCCCTCTTTCTGTGTTTACCGTTGAAATACCATAATCGCCCTCGTATGTGATATAATGCCTGTCTAAATATTCATTCTCATTTAAATTAATCAATTCTTTTCCATATCTGATATTTTCTTCTTTTAATGCCTGTTTTAATTCTATCATCTTTTACTCCTAAATAAAATATTCTTGCATACAAAACCATTTTAACAATAGGAACCAACCAACTTGGTATATTAAAAAGAAAATACTCCAAAACATAGCAGAATCACTATAGTCCCACCATATCATTCTAATCAACTGAAAAGTAAATATTTCTTCTAGCACCCACCATATCCCGATACAAGGAATCACCATTAACTTAAATATTCTTTTGCTTTCATTGTCCATTTTTGCCCATTCTTTCATCTGTTACTCCTCAATGGTTTAAAAGTCCTACGAACATTTCTTTTATAGTCGCAATTAATCATATCTTTAATCCAATTTTGAAATAGGACACAAAAATATCCTTTTGCATTTATTAAATGTGGACATTTATAATTATCATTAAAACAATTATTCTTGCATTTCATTCTTTACTCCTTAATTATCTTTCCAGTTTATTCTTTTCACGATTCCACCAACCGCCCAAAGCAGATTTCCAATTCACCATAGGCTTTTTATCCTTTCCAATTGTCCAACCGATTTTATCATAGTAGTACCAACAGTCTCCGGCTATTGATCGAGGTATTTTCTTTTCATCAGCATAAGCAATAAATTCATCTTTTGTTGGAATTTTAAATTTTGATTTGGCAACTACTTTAGTTTTCTTTAGTTTAGTACTGTTTAGTTCAGTTTGTGGATTTCTGTCAACATCTATTCGTTTATTGGTGGATTTCTGCTTACATTTAATTAATAATTGTTTACATATACCGTCTTTATTCATACATTTATTAGTACGTCTTGAATATACATCTTCTAAATTATCAACAAACTTTTGACTCCAGATTATTTTATGTTCCCATAAATCTTGGTCTATTGCTTTCAAATTTGCAAGTAAGTTGTATATCTGTTGTAATCTATCCGGTTCAATCTGCATTTTTGCTGACATAAATTCCCAATCAGTTGTATTTCTACAATCAATAAAATGATTATTGCTTGAACCTAAAAGTTCTAATGTCTTAAACCAAACTGCATATCCATTATTACCAAAACGACTTTCAAGAATAAAGATTGTTTTACCGTTATTACAAGTGTGAGGAAAATAATCAACTGTAAATTTATCTTTTCTACCCATTACCTATTAACCTTTTTGTTTATTTAATCCCATTATTCAACCAATATTCCTTTACTATGTAAATCTTTATGACAAATTGCAACATCTTTACGTCTTTTAACTACATAGGCAACAATACCAACTTTTTTCATTCGCTCTAATTCGCTTTTTATCCAATCTTTTTCTATACCGAAAGTCAACCATTTCGTAATTCTTTCTCTTTCGTGCCTTGATTTTATATATCTTATTGTTTTTACCATACCTTGATCCCTTTTTCTTTTTCTATGAATCGAACTGAAACCCTGTAAATCTTAACAATTTCTCTAATCTCTTTTTCTGAAAAATCTGAAATATTCTTACCTTTTTCCTTTAATTCATCAACCGCAACAGTTCCAATTTCCTTTAATAATCTTTGTTCAAATTCAAAATGTTTTCCCCCTTGATAACAATTACATTTAGTACATTGAGGTCTTGCATTATTAACTTCCCACCGGACTGAATGATGTCCTCTGCCAATAAAGTGTCCACAATCCATTTTTTTGATATTATTAAGAGTTCTGCAAGTATAACACTCAACATATACAATATCTCCGTACACAGTAGCCTTAATTAGCCTAATATACTTGCTAAACCAAAAATCAGCCCTGCCTACCGCCCTTTGCATTGGAGTACGAGATTTTGGCAATTTAAGCGTTTTTTTGTGCGCATTTTTAATGTTAGACTTCGCGTAATTCCTTTTATAGAGGCAATTAGGTGCATATTTGCTATATGAAATCCCAGTTTGGCGATTGATTACCACAGCCCTACCACAACCACATTTACAAAGTTTTTTTTGCTTCATCTCTCCATTTCCTTTGTGCAATTTTCATCTTTTTTATTGTTTCTTCGGTATGTTTTTTACCATAAAATGCATTGTTTTTACCTTTTCTGTCGGGCAAGTTATTAATCATTTTAGTTTTCGTTTCTTCTGACATTTTTCTTCCCCACATAGGATTGTTTTTTCCTTTCAATATTTTATCGGGATTGTTTTTTAAATATAAAATCCTTGCGTCACTCATTTTCTTTTTGGTCTCTACTGTATTTTTAATACCATAGTGTGGATGTTTTTCCCCTTTTAAATCTCTTTTTTTGCCATACATCGGGTTGTTTTTGCCTGCGTTTGCCTTTCTCATCTTCTCCCGCGTTTCTTCGGAGACTGTATAATTTTCTCCACCACTTGTCATATTATACCCATCATTCATTGAATTATATAAAGCAATATAATGTTGCTCCATCTCATTAAGAACATTAACACTATAACAAATACAGAGAACTTCCCAATTAAAGTTTTCTTTACCATGTTTAATCAACGCGCTGTGGAAATGATTATTAACACTACGTTGCGCACTTTTTAAATGTTCATTTTTACGCCAAGCTAAACCATTGATTGTTTGCCCTACATAAAATTTACCGTTGATTTTATTGGTAACCTTATAGATTATCATATTAGAAATAGGTATGCCATTTCTATAGACAATTAACCTATCACAATTTGGAGTTTTGCAAACTTTTATTCTTTTTTCAATCATGCTACCTCAAAGAATATATTGCATATTTTTTTGATCCGGAATTGATTTTAGTTATAATATTCATCCCTTCTTCTTTTAGGTCCCAAATCCTTGCACCTAATCTAAAACAATCGTAAAGGTCTAAAGCGTCTAAGGGCGTGATTGAACCAATTTTCTTTAGATGTTGTTTGATTTTATTTTTTTGTGTCATTTAGTAACTCCTGTATGTCTCTCAATGCTATCAAATATTTATCGCCATTCTTTTTGGGATAATTCTCTCCTATATAAGATAATCTTAGTTTGTTAATCCTATCTGATATAAAATTCATTATCTCTATTCTTGCTTTAATGCTTCTTGTATATGGTTTTAATTGCTGATAAAAAGAAACGTTTTTATTCATTTTTCCTCCCAAGCGTTGTGATATATAACGCTTTCTATGGTAGGGTGTTTTATTTCCATTATTTTTGATATTTCTTTAGGATACATGCCTTTTTTATATAAGAGTCTAATCTTATTTGCTTTCTTTATACTAAGAACATTATTGCGTTTGTTTCTGTTATTCTCTGCGGAAGTAGTCCATCTGCAATTTTCGGGAGTATAATCTCCATTATTATCAATTCTGTCAATTTGCATACCATCAGGCTTTTCCCCCATATCTTTATAAAAAGACAAAAAAGCTTTTCGCCATTCATAACAAACTTTTATCCCGCGCTCACCGTAAATTTTATATTTTGCATTGTTTGGATTTGTACAACGTTGAATCATTGTACACCAAGTGTCATAAATTGGGTTTGTGGACATTCCGTGTCCTTTGGTTATATAAGGAGAGCCGTGCCTACGATAACGAGCCCTGTGCATCTCACAATAACCATTAGCACAGTATTTTTTATCACAACCACTAATTGTACATATTCTCATATTAACCTCAAAAAAACAACCGAGATGATGTTACGCGCCAAAGGGAACGCCCCGCACTTCACAGATACAGGCATCTCGGTAATTGTAGGATTAATATAATTGGACTTTAACATAAAAGAATATACTACTTTTTAATGGTATCTGCAATTTTGTCCTTAGAATTCAAATGTATAACCTTACAAGGGACATAAACCGGACTACATAAAGCACCAATTTGAGAGAGAACCCTCTCACAATCTTCTTCTTTTAACATCAAATCTTTGAGAACCTCTAAAAATGAATCAATTATCATTTCTCTAGTTTGCATTAATTTTTATCTCCGGCAGCTTCTTCTCTATAAGCATCTTTTAATTCTTCTAATTCTCTATTTTCTTCCCATTGAAGAATATTTGCCAACAAACTAAAACCCAATAATAGTATAATTATTATTTCAAATATTTTATCTTTAGTCTTCATTTTCTACACTCCGTTATGATTTCATCTAAAATATGAGGCGCGACGTGCCAGAGATAACTTGTTTTCCTAATCCGATTGCGTATAAGAACACGATCTCTCCTTGCCAAACAACGCCACGCCTCTTTTTCAATTTGCAACAAAGCGAATTCAGGAACAAATTTATCGTAATAAAAATCATCGTTGACTATAACAATTCCTTATTCTCATATATATTGCCGATTACTTCACAATCTTCCCAATATCCTCTTGTAGTTTCGGTTGGTTCAATGGTTATAACTTCGTTTTTATAATATTCTTTTGATTCTATATATCTTGCCCTTACTATATCTCCTTCATAAATCTCTTTTCCATTCTTATCCTTTAATCCTGTGTATTGCATAAGAATAAAATCATCTGCAAATGGTAAAAACAAGCCATCGAAATCCATGTTTATTGCTAAGGGTGTTATCTTTTTTAAATCAATAATAGTTTTTGTTTCTGTATTCCATGCTCTAAACTTTATTTCTCTCACAATAATTCCTCTTTATTATCATCATAATCATCAACTGCCTTACATTCCCTAAGTAGAATAGAATTTTTCTTATCTTTTGCCACTTTGCCAACTTCCGCAGTAATAACTTGAAAACCCTTCTTTAATAAAGTGTCGAGTATTTTCTTTTGATTATCTTCATCCAACAGTTCAAAATCATCAATGAAACGGGTCTTAAATATCGGATTTAGTGAAGTATACAACTTAGCAACGATCAATTCCAACTCACCTTTAGAGAAATACGGTTCCTTAATTGGTTTTTCATTAAGGATTAAACCACCTTTATCATCAACTCCCAACCCTTTAAAACCGAACTTAAAGGACTTTATGAAGTCAATTCTCTCGTTAATGATTTTAGATTGTTTGTCTTTATTCTTTTTTGCCTCAATTTCTTTTCCAACCTTCTCTTTATGTTTAATGCAATAGTTCTCATAGTCAAGAACTTGACGATTAATATCTGCTGCATTTTTGAGTTTTTCGCGTATTTCTTCAATGTCTTTTAGTTCTTCGATTGGCGCAAACTTTTTTGATTTACATTCTTTTAATTTGTCCTGTAAAAGAGAAATGTCCGATTCTATATTCTTAATAGCAATAACATTTTGCTCTTTTTCGGCTCTTGTTTTCCCTTGTTGTAAATTGAACTCCTCCGCTATTTCTTTTTCTTGCATCAGATCAATAACCGAAACCGATTCAACCTTTTCAACCTCCACTAAGTCGCCATAACCTCGCAAGGCAGAATTAATAATTGTAAAGTCCTGTTTCAACTCCGCAAGTTTAACATCAAACTTATCAACATCAATTCCTAATAATAGTGCCTGTTCCTTGCCACTTAATTGCGTAAAATTTTTAGCGGATAGAAATGCTATGTTTAGGAAATCGTGTACCCAATCATCAGGTAACGCACCCTTTATACAGTCAAATTCGATTTGGTTGGACTGTTTAGATAGATGATTCTTAATAACTATCTCTAATCCATTCTTTTCATCAACAAGGTTTATCTCAAGATCAGAAGTTGCCCTATTCCTACCGATAAATCTAAACCGTTCTCCGACTAATTGACCTGTACTTGCCCTTTCAGCAATTCCTTTTATGGTAGCCCAAACTCCGGTTAATCCTACAGTTGTTTTGCCACTTCCGTTAATTCCAACCAACCGGGTAACTTCTTTACCAAATACACACTCAAAATGGTCGAACTTTCCAAAGTTCTCTAACTTTAGAGATTTAATTTTTAGTTCTATTTTGTTCATTTTTCCTCCACTTTGCCACCAAAGATTAATTCATCTTTTTTATATTCAGTTTTCATATCAGCATAATCACAATAAAACGGATAAAAATTATCACCAATTTTTTCACCACGCCCTAATTGATAAACTTGAATATCTTTTGATGTTTTTTTGACAGTTGCTTTTATTAGTGGATTACTTCCCATTATTCCCTCCTATCATTTTTTCATAATCAGCAATCAATTCCTTGAAATGCTCTAATCTTTTTGTAATTTGGTCAGAATTGACGTTGTTTTTTTCAACACGGTAAATATACAATTCAGTTTCTTTTGGATGTTCTGGACAATAACTAACGAAATCCACAAATTTCAAATTAGCAACTAACATCTGTCCTTGCATCTGCCACTTATATTTAGTGTCGTAAAATTCTGCCTCCATAACCGCAAACTGTGTATTATATTTAACACATTTAATTTCAATTCCACCCTTCTCGATTAAACCGTCTGGACTTGTTGCTAAATCTCCATTAATAAACAATCCACCATTCTCTACAAGTTGAAAGGTTTTGCACTCATATTTTTGACGTGCCTCCGGTTCCAATCTATTACCCCTCTGCATCCAATCATTTTGAAAACTATCAAGTCTTTTTTTAGTTTTCCTTTCAAGAGCCAACCGTGCAGCATAATCTTTAGCACCCACTCCCCACTTAGCCTGAGAATCAAATTCGCCACCTCTGTTAATAGTATTAACCATTATTTCTGAAAAATGCGAAGAAGATATTTTCCCTAATTTAAGTTCGCAATATTCATCAGACCCTTGTTCTATGTCGTGATATATCATTTTAAATCACTATTGATTGAATCTTTCAACGTAGTTAAATAGTCTACAGATAGATGTCCCTCTTTTTCTGCTACTTGCATTTCTTGTAAATACGGAACCCTTCTTGCCTCTGGAAGTTTTCTTAAAAGGTCGTTTACTTCGCCCTGCATAGAAATAATTAATTCATCTCCTGTCATTTCTTTAGGTGCATTACCATCTAAATCCTCTCCACCAATCGTAAGATTAAATACCATAACCGTTAAATATCTCCGAGCATAAGAATTAGACGAGCCTGTTGCGTGTACCGGAGTTTTATTAACAGAACCCTTGATGCCAGTATCATCTAAAGGCAAATCAATAAATTCTTTTACGGAGTGTCCTAATTTATGTCTAATTGTGCAAGTTGTCCTAAACCAATTCTCTATAGGACATTCAGCCATTCCAAACGAGAGAGAGAATCCGTGCTTAGTATAAATAGGTGTTATAACGCTGTTTATGTGATCGAGCTTTGCATATTTACTCTTAGTTTGCGGATTTATGCTCAAAGCCTTTATTGCGGGAATCTCTTGCTGTAACTCTTGCATAGCATTACTGTAGGCAATTTCAGCCTGTTTATCGTAAATATGCTCCTGTAATTCAACTAATTTCGCCATTTTCTCGACATCCACATCGGGATTTTCAGCCATCTTCCCGATTAAAGCTATTACATTTTTACCATCTTCTATTACTGCTATTTCGTTACTCATTATTATCTCCAACTTGTTTAAGTAAATTATCTAGACCTCTACCATCTATTATCCCTTTCCCTGTATGCCAACCGGAATATGCCCAAAATGTTATCCTGTTACCATTAAATTGAAAAACTAATCCTTTCTCAATTAATTCAACGCTATATCCCAACGCCTCAATTTTCTCTTTGGCATACTCAATTCTTTTCGGCTCTAACTTATTCTGTCTCTCCTCATTTAGTCTCGACATCTGTTTCCTCTGGTAAATATTTTTCACATAAATCATCAATGTTATCTTCAACACTATTACCAATTATTTCACAATATTTAGTAATATTTGCTAATCGAGAAGTTTTATTTTTAACATAACTTCTATAAAATAAACAATGTCATTTTTCATCTTTTTTATTTCTTTTTCTAACTCAGGGCAGAATTTTATTTCTCTCATTATAAATCCTCCTATAAATCCGGATGTTCAGAATATAATCCACTATCTATCATAGATGTATCATTATAACATTCTTCTGCATATTTAAAAAAGTCATTCTTCGTTATTACCCTACTTGTTATTCCATTGTCGTTTATATACCACAAAGGTATTTCTTTTTCTGCCATTTTTTCTCCCATTCCTATTGGAGCAATTACTTGTGCAAAACTTAAACTGATTAATAGTATTATGTATTTCATTTTTTATTCCTTATTAACAATATCTGCGTACCAATTCCACATTTCTTTATATGCTTTTTGATAGCTTACAATATAATCTACGTTACGTGTTTTATACTCAAATTGCTTTCTTCCGTAAATTTTACTATCGCCTATCTTTATAACCCTAGCACTAATGGTGTGAGTAGAATCTGACGTTTTAGTTGTATTGCACTGCAACCACAATCTTTCTTCTTCTTTCTTTGGCAGTCTATCAATAAAAAATGCAGTTACCAAAAAAGCTATACCAATTATAACTAATAATACTTTCATTTTCATTTCCCCTCCTTTGTGACAGGGTCTACTCCAATATGATAATTTAACTTACCTTCTTTTGTAACGAAAACTTTTCCAAATGCTTTTGTAATTTCAGTATAATTATTACCATCTATTGCTCGATATTTAGGAAACGCCCACAAAAAAAGATAATGATACCATTTTATATAATTAGGTTTAAAATCTTTAAATAATTTTTCGCTCATAAATCCTCCTATAAGTCTGGATGAGCAACTATTCTGCCACAGTCATAACAAATGTTTTCCATTCCCTCAGTTTCAGCAGTATGATGTTCACATTCATTTTGAAATTGCGTCTCACATACATCATTACAAAAGTCTATGCGGTAATCTTCCATTCCAAAATGTATTATATGATCATCAGAAGGATTTTCCTCTAAATCGTTTTCACAGAAATTGCAGAGATAAGTTGTTTTTATCATTCCTTTCCTCTCTAAAGGAAACTTGCCCTATTCCAGTCTTGATAAACTAACAGGAGACTTATGAAGATGTGTGAGGGGTAGAGCAAGTTCCATATTAAAATAATATATCTATTGGAATATCTAGCGCATTTGCTATTTTCTTTTTGATTTCAGAAGTTAATGGATTTTTACCGTTAAGTATTTTGCTAAGAGTTACTTCGTGCATACCTATTTTATCGGCAAGCCAGCGTCTTGAACGACCCTGTTTTGCTAATATCTTGATTAATTTGTCCATGAATTTCTCATACGAAACTAAACAATCTTAGCGCACCTGTCAAGTAAAAAAGGCTATAACCGAAGCTATAGCCTTAATTATTACTTCTTAATCGTGAATTTTCTCTAAGATAATAGAACCATAAGAATGTGTTACAGCATTAGTGCCTGTGCTTTGTGTAGTCATAAACATCCTATCAGTATCAGAAACAGTAATCAGACTATGTCCTCCAAAAGCACCAACATCATTATTAGCAAATTTCCTTTGGATAATTGTGTTATTAAGCGGAGTTGCTCCATTAAAGAGAGAATATGTGAAAGTAGAACCAGCACCACCACCTTCCGATGCTGAAAATTCCCAATCAATTAAATAAACCCCACCAGCACCAGTTCCGGCCGTTAAATAATCACCTTCATCCCAATCACTTGCTCCATTATCATTATTCCAAGTATCAGCTATGTAGAAACTGTCAGCATCAACAACGGTTACAGAAAATACACCATTATAATCTGTTGTTCCTCTAATTGAGATAACATCGCCAGTTGATAGTCCATGAGTATCATCGTGAACACCTACATTTGCACCTCTATCATAATAAGCAATAACAGCACCAGTACTTCCTTGTGTGTATGTCCAATCGCTTAAAAGTCCCGTAGTGAATTCTCTCATTGCAATAGGAGTAGCTGCGGTTTCTATTGTTGTAGGATTACCATTGGCATTAAAATACATTTCTCCGTAGAAATTACCACCAATGGTTAGAGGATGTTCATTTCCATCTCCATCTTGGAAATATAATATGTTATCAGATTTATTATATATTTTCCCGTAATCTGCATCTGCTGTAGGGGTAGTTGTTTCTTTAATCGTGATTAATCCATCTTCAACAGAAAGTCCCAACATATTAGCAGTAGGCGTTAACCCTATTCCGATATTTCCTGTTACAATAATGTCATTATCAAAATCAAATCTGTCCTCATCTTCCATGTAAGTAATCGAACCTTGATTGGTAACAGCATCAAAAGCTAAAACAACATCTGCATCAGTTCCAACCGCACCAAAGGTAGCAGCAGCAGCATTGTTTAGAAAGTTTGCTTCTGAGGAAGTTGCTAAAGTAATATCATCTACAACGTCAGCATCAGCAACATCAGTTCCACTTACCCTATAAATATATCCAGAACCTATTGTTACTGCTGTTGGTATATCAGCACCCCAAGCAGGATTAACATTAGAACCACCACCAACTAAAATTTGAGTAGTTAAACCATCAGCTAAAACTTCAACTGCAGCAGTTCCAGCACCTACAAGTAAACCACCATCATTTAAAGTTCCTACTCCTATACCACCAGCAGGCACTCCAATTTGTGTACTTGGTGAAGCATTTATTATTGCTATAATTTTATCATCAGTATCTACTAAAGCAGCATTATTAGTTATTTGTGTTTGTGCATTACTTGAAAGTGTATTTATATAAAGCAATTCTGCATCTAATACTGAAGAATTAGAACCATAAGTAGCACCTGCTACATTACCAACTACAGCAAGTGCATTATCTGAAAATGTACTATTTAAAACATAAGCACCGTTTGTAACTGTATATAGTTTTAATCCTGCATCATTATCAGCTTGCCCGCCTGCTGTCCAAAAATCGCCTATCTTATATGCAGAAATCTTGGCAGCTTCTTCTTCTGTATAATTACTTCCCGAATCAACAGTTCCTTTAAACTCAAATAAAACATCCACAGTTTGACTTGTTTCGCCTGTTGCTTGTTCATCATCATTTAGGAGTGTAATAAATGGATGTGCTGCATTGGCTGTATTATCAGATAATTCAAGTGTTGTACCCGGAGTTGCAGTACCTATACCTACGTTGCCACCCGAATCAAGAACAAGTTGAGTATTTGCACCGCCTCCACTTCTTAAAAAGAAATCTCCATCAGCATCAAAACTCATAAATCCTATAGCAGAACCCGCAACTTGAGCATTAAACAATACATCAATGTCCTCAGTTCCGTCGCCTATATCAGTAGCATCAGCTTGTATTGAGAAATTAACATCTCCCGCAGAGGCATCAGTATCTTTATAGTTAAGAACAGGAGTAACATCTGAAATCGTTATGTCGCCAGTTCCTAGACTTCCTATTGTTAAAGCACCCGCAACATCAACATCATTATCAAAATCAAAACGATCTTCATCCTCCATATAAGTAATTATACCATCATTATCTTCGCCATTGAAATTTAGAAAATAATCAACACCCGCAGCACCATTAAACAAGGTTATGCTTTCATCGTGCAATTCTAAAACTGGAGTTTCCGTACCCGAATCATTGGGCGCACTTAATCTAAAATACGGGTTAGCACCAAAAATAGTTTGAACACTTGATGTTTGTTGTGTTCCTGAATTATCAGCAACCCACTGAGCTATAAAGGAATTTGCAGAAGTTCCCGGATCATTAAACAACAGCCAACCGTCAAGAGTAGTATTGGCTGCTCCGAAAGTACCAGTTGTTGCTAAATTCGCACCATACCAATTCGACAAAGCATAAGGCACTAACGAGGAATGAGCATTGTTATAGTTGGTCGTATTTTCAAGAAGCCTATTATCTACAATGGCAAAAGTATTTGCCAAAACCGTAGCATCGTCCGCTATATAAATACCAATATTATTTTCATATATGGTATTATTAAAGACAAATACTGAATCCATATTAACCGTTTGTGAGGCGTGTCCTAATCTAATTGCCTTTGCGGTATGTTTAATTGAGTTTCCTTCAATAACGATATTATAACTTCCACCCGATCCGGCTGTTACAGTATGTGGAAATATACCGGAAGCGTAGCCTTCAATAACATTATTAGAGAATCTTGCTACATTTATTCCTGCTGTTTGAATTGCATAACCGCTTGTAGAATCCGCACCAAAGAAATAGTTATTATCAACTATTGTATTTGTGTTTGTCTTTTGAAGCCAAATTGCACCATCGCCTGAATTAGTTTTAAAGGTATTTCCTTGAACCAATAAACTATCGGAACCCGCTGCTCCAACAGAAATTCCAAAAGTAGCAGAGCCAGTAGTATTTATTACATTATCAAGTATTTGAACACTATTTTCTCCTGCATTTAATTCAATTATTGCTCCGGCAGCATCGCTTGTTAATGTAAATCCCTTAATTAAAGTATAATCAGTAAGAGCAATTCCTGTACCTCCAGAACTAAGAGCCTCTAAGAAGGTAACTTCTGGACCGCCTATAGCAACAATGGAGATACTATCTTGGGTTATTGCTAAATGTTCTGAATAAACACCCGGCACAACTAATATCAAATCACCCGATGCAGAGGCAGTTATAGCATCTGAAATTGTTGAATACGGTCTATTGATCGAACCTGTTGAAGTAACAGCAGAAAAATTAATGTCTACCCACAAGATATTGTCTAAACTTGCGAGAGCAACACTATTGATCTCATATCCTGTTTCTGCATTAATCGTACTTGCAACAATGTCTCCACTTGGATCTCTACGAACAATAGTATTATATATATTAGTAACAGAACCTTGACCTTGAACACTTGATTGTGCAACCAAATCTCCGGCAAAGATTAAAGCTAATATTAGTATTAAAATTAATTTTCTCATAATCATCTCCTATTCGTAATATACAAAGGTACAGCCTTCGCCACTAACAACTGCATCTATATTTACATCAGCCAAATCTTCAATCATCAATGTATAAGTACTAAATGCAAGTAACGGTATTCCACGCCTTCCTACTAAAGCAGCAACACAAGTATTTGCTCCAATAACAATAACATCCGTATTATCTCCGTTAGCTTGTATGTCTACTTTTTTACAGGGAGTAGCAGAACCTACTAATGGTTCTCTTGTTCCCGCAACAGTAACATCTTTATTCCCATCGGCAATCGTATCATATCCATCAGGCGGGGGCATACTTGCGCCCGGAACAGGCGGTCCACCAATCGCAACATTAAGCACTCTTTCTCCAATTACATATAGATCATTAAGATCCCAATCATCTCCAGTTCCACCAGCTAAAGTCGCAGTTACAGTATTGTTTGTAATACCGGTTATAACACCGCTTGAACCATCGGTAAGGTTATAAATTGTTTTACCAACAATCTCGTCCAAGAAGGGGTATAATTTTCTTCTATTACCCATATCTGTTAAAACAGAAGCATTGTCGACAGCATTTTCTCCTTTGTGTGTTCCTGTATAGAAAACACCAAACACATCTGACAAGACCTTACTCTTATCACTTATTCTTATTTTCTCTCTCATCTTTTCGTTCCTTTTCTTTGTTTATGCAAATTATTTGCCTAAAAGTTCCTTCCTCATAGCCAAATACTGATTTTTCACCTTCTTTTTGTAACGCATAGGAATAGAAGGATCACTTTTAATTCTATTATATTCCTTAGATAACTCCGTTAATTTTGCCTTCCTAATAGCCTTAGACTGAGACTTGCTTATCGTAATGACATTCCAACCAAACCATCTTCCAATAGCCTGTAACGGAGTTATTGTTCTTCCCCACTTATCCTCGTTACCAATTCTTACTGTATATCCCAAAGCTCCATATCTTGAGAGAGCAGAGGGAGCAAACTTAAAGAACATATATTCAAAGGCACTTAACCATTGTTTGGAAGGAGTATCAACAGGATTAATAATCTGCCTTTTTGTAAAAGTATCTTTATTTGTTTTTAATGCTACAAATAAGTCTAAAAATGGATTGCCTACTCCCGAATCTTTTGCGAGTTCCGCCCAATCTCCTTTCGACAAATCTTTAAATATTGCGAACCAGTTACCCCACGGAAAGTAGTATTCAAGATTTATAAACTGCCATTGTCCTTGTTCGTTTTTATGAGGTATTACCATATATGAACGATTATTTTTAACATAATCCGGTAATTGTGCCTTTAATTTTTTCCAATCCTCTTGACTAATATCATTTAATGACTGTGCTGCTTCTTTTGCAAGAAATGGAATCGTTAAATATTTTCCTATAACCCAGGGACGCTTCATAAGAGATTCATAAATCAAAGGAGCAATTTTATATTGATATGTTCCAAAAGGAATAATATGCCTTCTTAATTCTTTTATTGATCGTGAACCCAAACTATAATCCATTCCCCACTTTTGAGCCTCTACAACAGCCTCTCCAATAGGAACTCCCTTACCTCTAAGTTGAACATAAATAGTATGTTTAGCAATATCATCAATTCTTCCGTAATATTTAGCAACATTACTAACTGCGGTATAAAACTTACCCCACTTACCAAGAGTAATCCCTGAAAACTCATTTATAACATCTTTGATTTCAGTAACACTCCAATTAGTCCTAAATAAACCTAATTTTTTAGCCTCTACAAAATGTTTATCTTTATTCAACATTGATTTTGCACCTTTAACAATGTCTCCGGGAATCTTACCTAATGCTCTACCGCGCATATTGTTTTGGAATATATTTGAAACAATATTTCTTACTACTGTAGGAACATTTAACGCAACCTTACCCATTTTATGCAAGGCAACTCCCTGCTGTTCTATTTTAGCCAACGCACCAAATAAATCTCCACGACCACCGACAACAGAACTTGTTAATGGCAATAAATCATCAGCAATAGATTTTCTTACATAGGCTCCCGCTAAATCTCCATATCCTTTTGTGGTTGGCAGTTGAACAAAATCTGCGGGAGCATTTTTAGTATCAACGCGTGCCTTATCTAAAGCACTTTTTAGTTCAGCGTGTCTATTTTTCATCGCCTCATTCTCAGGGAATTTCTTTACCATCTTAGAAAAAGTTTTAACTTCTTCAACTAATTTGCCAATTCCCATCTTTTTGCCACCTTTGAACGTAGAAGGTTCTCCTACTGTGCCTAATTGTTCTACACCACCCACTCTAACTAACGATGGTTCCCACACCCACTTAGGATTTTCAGCAATAGCCTTCATATAATCAAATTTTCCAATATCTACAAGAGCCTTTCCCATCCCTGCCGGAACTGCGATTGAAGCATCCTCAATTAATCCTAAAGCCTCTCTTTGTTCTGGAGTCATATCAGGATTTCTTTCTTTTGTATAACTTAAATCCAATCTTCCACTTGGGCGAATACCAACAATAGCCTTTTCTCCCAAAATATGTTTTGCATACATATAATGAATATATTTACCTTCAAGTTTATCAACTGTTTCTTGTGATAAAATCCCTCTTTTTACAAGCATTTTACCGATAGTAATAGTCCTTTGCTGTATGCTTTTTGCCGGACGTTGTGCTCCTTTAGGCAAATCAGATAAATCAAGTTGTCCATCGAGGTATCTAAAAATATCTTTTTTAGTATCGGCATCAAATTTGTCTAACTTTTTATTTATTTTACCAATAAAACCTTCTGAACGATCAACAAAACCAAACATCCTTCCTCTTTTTTCTAAGAGTTCTTTTGATTCGGGAGTTCTTGAAAACGGTGCAAAAAATGTTTCTATCTTTGTGCGTAGTTTTCTCGGAATTAACTTATGAATAGGAAGTCCACCGTGTAATTCGGGAGTTTTTTGTGGTAACGGTTGATAATTGTCCCACGCCTCGTTCCATTGGTTCCATTCAAAAGTTCCAGCCTCATAAGGATTTTCTTTATAATTTTCGTGCTTAAACTTATTTCCAACCTCTTTTATTCCATCATTTACAGGCTTAGACTTGCCTTCCTGTATGGTTTTTGGATCTACACTTGCTTCTTTTGTGGGGGAGAGTCCTTGTTTGGCTTCAAATTCCCGCGTACTTTCCTTTTCAAATACTCCAGATAACCTAACCTTTTCTCCTGTGGCATCTGCTTCAACTGGTTCCTTAATATCTCTTTTACTTTGCTCAACTTGTTCCTCCTTTGCTAAATTATCAATATCTTTAAATAATTCTTCTTCAACATCTTTTTCTTTTAATAACTTAATTTCTTCTTGTAATTCCTTGTTCTCATTGAAAAGTCTATCATTAAATTCTTCTTCCTCTCTTAATCTTGCCTGTACCTCCCTCATCTCAGGAGTACCTTCAAACTTTCCTTCTGTTACAGACTGAACTTCTCTTTGTGCCTCATTTAAAAGTTTGTCAAAATCTACTTCACCTGTTTCTGTACGAACCTTAGATGCAAGTACCGGATCAATTTCTTCAATTCGAGAGAGAGGAATAGTGTCATAATTCTCAGGAGCTTTTCTATCAAATATATCTTTAGCTCCAATAGGAGACTTTCCTATCTTAACCCCCTCTAATTCTGTTTGATATGCTCCAAATTCTCCTTTAACCGGAGTTCCTACAGCAGTTCCTCGTAAAGCCCTAAGTGCAGGAAGTTCATCTAATAATTTCTCAGGAATGAAAGTTTCAGCTTCTTGACGAGTTTGAAATGCCTTTTGTCCCGCCTGTTTAGCCTTTACCACCCTTTCAAATTCTTGAGTAGATATTTCAACCTTACCAGTTTTAGTAGTTTTCTCTATTTTGCCATCAGAAAACACTTGATAACGCGCCTTGCGAGTTTTGAACTCTTGCGTTACCGTAGGTTTCGCATCCGATTGGACTAATTTAACCTCTGTGGGCGTTTCTTTCACTTTTGGGGTATCTACCCCTAATCCTGCTTTTTCGAGTCCTTCGTTGATTTTTTGGACGAATTTAGATTCTTGGAATTCTGCTGATTCTTGTATCTTTTCTCTGCCTTCTATTGGTTTTATAAACAATTCTTCATATTCTTTAGGATGAGTCTTTTTAAATTCTACTGCCTGTTTAAATGTCTCATTGACTATACTTTCAGGATTTTTAATACCTTCTGACTCTAATTTTTTGATTAAGAATTCTCTCGAAGCCTTAACTCTCTCAGGTTTTTTACCGCCAATATCAAATATTCCGTGTAATGCTACTAATAAAGCACCATTGATTATAGCATCTTCATTTGAACTATCCCCCATTTTACTCATTCCAAAACCAATACCAAACATAGCCGGATAAGACGCAACCTTTCCTTTGAATCCTTTCAGATAGTCTTTTCCAAGACCTCCTGCCAGTCCGAAAACAAGTCCTGTTGCTAAATCTCCTCCTGCTGATTTAAGTCTTTCTACATAATCTGTACTTTTAGAGGTTAATTGTCCGTGTGCAACGAAAGTTTCTGCCGAACCAACCAATCTGCCAATCAATCCGTGTTTACGAGCAATCCGAGAACCAATACCAATCGCTTTACTTGCTTTAGCAATCGGAGCAAATCCTATTACTGTTCCTGTTAATCTTGCTGCACCACGAGCAACTTTTTTTCCTATAGTTTTAGCTTCTGGCAATTCCTGTCCAATTTGTGCGTGTTCTCCAAGTAATCCTGTTAAAAATTCACTTGCGAGAGGTTTTTCCTCTAATTCTTTTACTAAGGCATCGGTAAAAATGTCAAGTTCCCCCGATTTTTTCATCTTAAATAATCTTTTAAATGATTCTATAGTTGCACCAAGAGGTGAAGGTCTAACTGTTTTTTGTTTTTCTTTAGGACCTTCTTCAATAACTATTTCTTCAATAGGTTTTCCAAAATCAGATATTTGATCTTTATAAACAGGAAATTTCTCTACAATCGAGGACACTAATGTACTATCGTCAATATCTTCATATTGTGGATATTTCTCTCTAATTGAGGTTATAAATTCAGTTTGTGTGAATTGTTCCGGCATTATTTCCTTATCCCTAACGGATCATCGTTTACAGTCGCTTTAAAACCACGACCAAGTAATTTTTCTTTTTGCAATTCTCTTTTCGCTATAATCGCTTCACGATCACTAATTATTGCCTCTCTGTTTTCTTGAGCCTTTTTAAGAGTAAGGTATTCTTGTTTCGTTATCTCTACTTCTTCAACATCCCCACTTAAAGTGTCCGTTTGCATTTTAATATATCTTGCTGGTTTAGCGGGAATATCTGATGCTAAAAAGTCAAGTCCAAACATTTTCTTGGTTTGTCCCGGAACAGCCTCCTCCATACGAACTTCCGGATTCTTTTTTAAATCTTCAATTTTTTCACGATGTTCAAGAATAATATTGTCTATTTTATCAATAGGAGACTCTAATTCCTTTTCCGTTGGTTTTTCAAAATCAATAGTTTTTTTCAATCCACCAATTATCGGTTCTATTGTTTCAGCATCAAGATTAATACCACTACCTAATAATTGCCTATTAACGTCAATATACTGTTGTTCTGCCGGAGTAGGATTTGAATTCTCTGCAATATCCAACCAATTTGCTAAAGACGCACTATAATCAACTTTCTTTTTTCCCGGATCAACTTCTAATCCTGGTTCATCCAGAACTCTCGTTTTTCTGCCAAGTTCATCCGTAACAGTAATTAAATCCTCATCTTCGGACTTAAATGTGTCTTGTCTTTTTAAGGCAACATCAATGAATTCACCAAACATCCCCGCGACTGATGTTAATTGTTGGTTTCCAAATTTATCAAGCATTTTAGCCTCCTCCGAAAAAGGAAGAACTACTAAAGATATTGTTTGGTGCAGACGCAGGTTTCAACGCACCAAGTTCTGAAGGAGACAAACTACCAATGGTATCAAGAAGTTTTAATGCTTCTTCGGAAGAAAGTCCTCCTGCAAACATTTTTTGTGCTTCTTCAAAAGTAATAACACTTCCACCCTTCCCAAGTATTTCACTCTCTAATTGGAAAAGTATATCTTCAATCCCTTGAAGTTCCGTTTCTCTTTCCTTTCCTATTCCTAAAAGTTGTCCTTGTCTATTTTGTTCTAATAAATCTAAAACATTGGAAAATTTCCTTGAACCAAGTTCTCTCTCTACCTCTAAATCTTGTGTCGAAGTTTTAACCATTCCTGAACGTCTAATTCCCTCTCTTTCTTCCTGTCCCAACCTAAGTGCTTGAGAAACAAAATCCTGAGATGCTCCTTTCCTCTGTAATTCAGTTCCTTGAGTCGTAAATTCAGTTAAACTATCAAAGAACGCATTTATTTCTTCGGGACGTTCACTAATGTTCGCAAATTGTTCTTGCAATAATCCAATCTGCCCTCTTTCTCGTTTCTTTCTTTGTCCAGTAACCGATAGAGAACTGCCAATACTAAATAATGTTGTTAAAACTGTTAATAATGTTAGAGGGTCCATTATAATACCTCCTCTTTTGAACCAAATAAATTTCTAAATGCTTGACCTATTTTATCAAAAAAATTATCCCCTAAAATTGATGGATCAGCTTTTACTTTATCTAATCCTAACTCATAACTTACTTGAGCTTCTTCTGGTTTAGTTAAAAACGCAAGAAGTCCACCATCAAAACCACCCGCTTTGGCAATTTTATGTTTTCTTGCTGCCTCCGAACCGCTAAGAGATACTTTTCTAAAAGTATCAATTAATAATAATTTAGATTCTTCTTCTTCACGTTTTCTTTCCTCGACTTTCCTTATCCTATCAATAACCAAATCAGTACGAGGAACTTTACTAAAATTCTTTAATATATCTGATGCTCTAATTGTTTTTGGCATAATTGTTTCCTATCTATCTGTAATGAATATAATTTTTAACCATACTGCATCTCCGGCATTTGATAACACAGTACCCCAATTTACTGCTGCAATATTATTACCGCTTTTATATGGAGCAATAACCATATTGCCACCACTTATAAAACATCTATAATAATAAATAGCACCTGCGGTTGAATTTTCTACATCTGACGCAGTAGGAACACAAGCTCCAGTGTGAATAATTGTTTCTGTTATATCCATTGTGATAAGTTCTGCCGCCCAAGCAAAAGAACCATCTGATCCACCGCTTGCCATATTTACTGCATCTGTAATTGTCGGGAGATTAAAACTTTCTCCCTCTCCCACAACCGGGTCTGCATCAATACTTATTAATACCGGACCAGTACCAGAATTATAAATTCTTACATACATAGTTCTATATACACATCTTCCAAGAGTATAACCTTCTAATGCAAAATTATCAGCAACGAGAACTCCTTTTCTTGCTCTAACATAATCAGAGTATAAATTATTTGCTTTAAAGATATTATATATCTTTTTAAACGAATCGTCTATATATTGTTTAGTCTCACGGTCGAGCATTATATAAAATCCTTTTGTTTATTTTTATATGGTTTATCCTAAGTTTTGTACTAATTCCACCTCCAATTCCTACTGCTTGAAACCAAGTATATACACGATTGCCTTCAACGGGGACTTCTGCTGTGGTAAGTGTATTTTTGGTAACACCTGTCCATTGATTTATATAAAGTTCAAAATAATCTCCAGTTCCATTAGCATCAACGATAACTGACAACATTGGTCCTTCAAAATTTAAAACAGCACCCGTTCCTGCATATCTAATTTCAGCTTGTTTATATTGCTCTCCATTTTTAAAGACTTGTATAGACAATAATTCTCCTGCATCAATACTTCCGACTTTTAGCCAAACTCTACCTATTAATAAATATTTCCCCGCTACTGTAGGTGTAAATGTACTACCAGCAAAATCGCTAAGCACATTCCATTCTGTATTTGCAAATAAAAGTTTGGTATATGTACTATCAAGTATTCCAGCCTGTCCAGCATCTACTTGATATGCAGAAAACGTAGGCATTGGAGAATCTGCCGGTGAAATTAAATGTCCTTGAAAATATGTATAATTTGATAATGGCGGTTGTACTTCAGATACCGGTAATGTACTTTTACTCCCTCCGGTAAGTTGATATAAATGACATTCAAAATAATCACCGGAACCATTAGCATAAGCTGTACACGATAACATTGGACCTCGAAAATTACCAGTACCGGGAAACATAAATTCAGCTTGTTTATAAATATCGCCATTCTTAAACAAACCCAATGCAAACAAATCTCCAGCAGTTATACTTCCGGTTTGTAACCAAGCGTGCGCATCAAAATAATAATAACCTTCAACAGTTGGAGTGAATCTACTATTGGATGCACCTGCTCCTAAAGCAAATTCACTATTTATATCCCATTCCTCAAAATCCCATTGCGTTTTTACATAAGCACCACTTGTAAAACCACTTTGCCCGGCATCATCTTGATAAACAGAAAAAGAAGACCTTGCAACATCATTAGTAGAAAGACCTATTCCTTGCCACCAAGTATAATATTTTACCGCAGAAACTTCAGAGGCAGGTACGGTAGATTTAGTAACTCCAGTAACTTGATGAATATAAAGCTCAAAATAATCAGTAGTTCCATTAGCATCGGCAGTAACCGAAAGCATTGGTCCTTGAAAGTTACTTGTCCCGTTCATCTTATATGTAGCTTCTTTGTATTTTGAACCATTTTTATATAATAATAATACTAAAAAGTTTGTAGTAGCTATATTACCTGATTCTAACCAAACATGCCCTGTAAAAAGATATTTGCCCGCTACACTTGGAGTGAAAGTATTACCAGCGAAATTACCATGTGTGTCCCATTCTTCAACATCCCATGTTAATTTAGTGTTTGTTTGATTTAATATACCTGTTTGTTTATCAGTTTGATAAACTGAAAATGATGGCATCTGTAACGATGAGCTTATTCTAACTTGTGCGCTTTCACATTCTTTAAATATTTCGGAAAATGTATAAGAAGCGTCTACAAAGGTATTCTGACCTGCTAACATTGTTCCATTTAATACATTGCTGACCCCATCAAGATATAATTCTACGTTATCGTTCAAAAGACTTCCTGAATTTCGATAACCAACAACAACATCATAGATGTATTTTTTTACACCCGGTGCGCCAAAATCTTTTCTTTTACCCCAATATTTAGGGTCAGTATAATTTTGTTCATCAAAATCAAACTTTTGTAGAACAACATCATTAGTAGAATCAGCCAAAAAGAGAGAGTTCCCTTTTATGTCTTGTATAAAATTGCTTGATAATGTACCAATTCTACCAATTCCATAGGAAACAGAACCACTTGCCAAGTCATAAATAATTAATTTACCATTGGTATATCCACTAATAATTAATTGCTGTTCGTATTTATTGTAAGCCAATCCGCAACTTCCGCTTGCATATATATTAGTATTAAACCAATCATTATCAATAAACGGTTCTAATTTACCTTCAATTCTTTTCTTAAATAGTTCTATGTACTGTTTCCCATTATGTAAAAAGAGTCCATTCGGATTAACCCAAACGACTCCATAATCCGTTAGAATATATTTATCAACATCATCAACACCTTCTTGTACTGTCTCATCTTCTATAAATGCACTTTGCGCGATATTAAGTACTTTCATTGATTTTCTTTTAAACGAAAACAACCTATCTGCCATAGCCAACCCCCCGACTATATGGTCTCCGTCTCCAGTAACAGATATTAAAGCATTTCCTCTCAAAAATTTATCAGGCTGATTTGGTTCTGAAACCAATATCATATCACCGTTCTCTATTTGTTTACCATCTTCATCAGTTGCTTTAACTCCAAATAAATAAACTTGTCTATTTAAAACAGCAGAGGCTTTCCAACCATCTCCGGAATTCCCAATATCAATAGCCTTTTCTGATGGTAAATGTCCAGTTTCCGTAAGATAAGTATGCTCCATTAAAGGCTCTGCCATAAAATTCTCAGTAGCATTTGTTAAAGTATTCGCAGCCCAATATAAACCATTAACAGCAGCAGCATACGCCCAATCTTCTTTTGTTTCTGAATACGGAAGTCCTCCTCCTGCATCCAAATCATAAACGCCTTGTAAAAACCAATCTTCCGTACCCTGCTCTCTTAAATAAAATTTAACGTGCGTAATTCTTTTATCAAAATTAGATGAATTATAATCTGCTGTATGTCCTGTCATATAGAGGGCAAAAGTTCCCCTTGAAAGAACAGGATCTCCTGCTAAACCTGTATTATCGAGATTATTACTACTTACGGTTAGTAAAGATTCTTGATTGCCGTCATACACATAAGACACAGCACCTTCAAAAACTTTTTTCCATAAATAATTATCTTCTCCCGCTGCGTGTTCCATCGTATTAGCAATTTGTAAAGTAAAGTTAGCTAAGTTACTGACAGCAGCGTTATCATCATCAACCATCGCCAAAGACAAAGGTGGAGCTAAAGTAGGGGGAGTAACCCACCATTCATCGTCTGTATAAACAGCACCCGAACCAGTAAATTTGGTTCTTTTAATATATCCATTCCATTTAGGAGTACCATTAGCAAAATTTCCATTACACCCACGAACCACGCCATCAAACGTATGGAATACTCCCTTAACGCTTGTAGTGCCTAAATCCATAGTAGGAGACAATGCGCCATTCCAAGTTCCGGCAGCAGGCTCTCCCCCAATAGAAGCGTATTCAAGAACTCCAACTATCCCAGTATCTTTATCAACGCTTAAAAGCCACTCGGTTTCTTGTTCTGTTCCTGCCCTGTTTCTATCAACTAAAGTATGAAATAATCCTGCTGCATCGTGGCTCTGAAAACCAGTAAGAGTTTGAGATTGAGAGGCTTCTTTTCCCATAGTTCTAAGTTGTCCGGGTATATCAGAAACGAAACCTTCAAGAAGCTCAGCTTCATTCTCTGCTATATCGCGATGATCGGAGACATTATTTTGACCTCCGTCGAATCTATCAATTATATCATATTTTTTAGGCATTATTTATTGTTAATTTCTATTAAAAGCTTAATCATTTCTTTATTATCTTTTTTTATTTCTGCAACATCTTTTTCAATGACTTCTGTGGATTTTTCAAGTTTGGCAATTTGTGCAACTTGTTCAATTCTAACTTCTGCATCATTTTTATTAGCTTCAATTAACTGTAGAATAACAGCTGAGTTGGTAGCTACTTTTTCTTCTTGTTTCCCTTGAGCTCTTGCTTGCGTTTGAGTATATATAAAAAAACTCAAACCTAAACCAATCAAGCCAACCCATTTCAAATTACTTCCAGTTGCTACTTTTCCAACCGCTGTGTTTTTAAAACTCATCATTATCTTCCTTATTTGATTTAATTCTGCATCGGCAATAACTTCATCATAATCAGTATTATTTTCCCTCAGTTTCATTAATCATATTTCCTACCAATTTAATTAATCTCCTCAAAATGTGCTAAATCCATAAATGTTTGGTCGTGTAAATCATTATCAGAATCCCAATCTCCGCCCCAACGAACAGGAATCCCAAGAACCGCAGCAATGCCTAATACTATACCAGCCATATAAACAAATTCTTCTCTTGTCGCTTTCCATCCTTTCGGATAAGGTATAAAATGAACTGCTTCAGATGGTTTTTTATTATGTTTACCATCAGGATATTTTTTATCTGAAAGTTTCATTTCATAAGCTCTATTTTGATCTTGCTTATTTCTGTGTCCTTCAACACAAGAGACATCCATTACTTTTATCAGCACGTAACCTACCCTCTGTAAATTTTCAGTACATTCAGACAGGTTACGCTTTGAATTTTTACTAAACCGAAACATTATTATCCAGTTTTATCTTTAATTGCTTGAAGGTACTTGTCAATCTTATGGTTTACCCCAACTACGGTTAAGAAAGCACCAGCAGCAGTAAGTAAATCTACGCCACTATTAAGTATTCCAGTTAAAGCTTCGGAATCTAAACCAGTAAACTGTGTAAGCAGTATTAATAATACACCCCAAACAGTTTTACCTTTAAGCTGTGCGAGCATTGTCTTTAAAAAGTCCATTCTGACCTCTTTTGTTGGTTATTAAAAAAACTACAATCCTTTCAAATAATCATTTACAGTAAAACTCCATTGAGAATATATAAATAACAATGCAGTTACTATCATTACAATTATGCCTATTAATATTTTCTTCATTTTTCCCTCTTGTCAAATGGTTCATAATGTCCTACCTCATCAAGCAAATTAATGGTTCTCCCCCTGTCCGCTTCTTCTTCAGGTGGTAAAGTAAAACCTAAAACTAAAGGTCGTAACTCACGCATTAAGACTGTGTTGTATGAAACACCCGGAACATCATCAGGAAGAAAAAATGGATTGTCAGGGTCAGGTTCAGGGTCGGGAACGCTCCCCGTTACTATCTCTGCTAAATATATTTTATTTGACTTCCCCACCAACGCCTTCCAAGCGTTATTATAAAAAAGACTGAACGCAGTATTTTCACCATTTTGGTCTTTTATCTCTGAATCAAGTTCCTGCCAGCCAGTCCTTAGTGAATTACTTACGGCAAGTCCTTGACACCAATAACCGTTATATCCTCCAGTTCCCGATAACCACTTATCATAATCCCAGTCTTTAAATGCGACAGTTTCCATAATGTATTTAATACTACCATCAGCTTTCTTAATTTCAAATGAAGTATCACCAATCCCAGTAGTTAAAACTTTCGAGTTGGGTCTGGTTTTAATTGGTAAACTAATATCATCAACTGAAAAAATCGGTTCAGGGTCAGGTATATATTCCGTGCCGTTCCAAACAGCATAAAATATATTTTCCTCATGTATGCCTGTTCTACCATCTAAATGTATGGGAGCAAAGGGATTGTACTTGTCCGTAAAATCAGGTGAATATACTGCATCTTTAGCTTTACCATTACCAAAGGGCGATACACCTGTTGAACCACCTTGAAAATAAAATGGGCTATCCCAATCGGCTGCTATATATTTAGCAATAGTAAAGAAATTATGTGATTTCTCGTAAGATTTATTCTCACAAAGCAAGTGAATTTCACCTGTAGAAGTAATAGCAAATGTTGGATCTTCGCCCTCTAATTCTACACCCCCCTGTCCCTTCAACGAGAGCTTACCCTTGTATGACCAATTTTTCTCATCATTAATAGAACACTCAAATCTATGCAGTGAGTGAACATTATCTTTTACGAAAGTTGTCACCCAAATTAATTTACCATTATATTCAATGACAGGACTGGGTTCTCGCATTACTCCATAACCATCTGGAACAGTTATTATAGGATTACTATAATCTACATTGAAACTTTTAATGTTTAAAATTGAAACATCTGTTATCTGTGATACTATTGCTGTTACAAATAACAATAGTATTAATAGTGTTTTTTTCATTTTATTTCCTATTGCTTCCATTTTATGTACTTGTTAAATAGAGTATAACAAACGCCGCAGTATCTCCTGCATCTATAATATCAAGCCAACTCTGTCCAGTACTATTTCCGGTAATATAGGGAATAAGTATAATATTTGCTCCACTAATTTGAGCATCTACGTAATAAGTTATCGTTCCACTTGAGTTCATATCTTGCACATAAAAAAACCATCCAAGAACCGTTATAATATTTTCTGAAATATCCAGTGTTAATGTATTTCCTGCGTTTAAACTAAACGAACCACTTGAACCAGTTGCTATCAGATTAGTAGCATCTGTCATTGTTGGTTGGTTAAAATCTCTTGCAGCATTATTAACATTTACATTTATGTTTGTATTTGGAGTGTCGCCCGGAGATATTTCTATTTGAGATTTTCTTAATATAAGTCTACCTGAACCATACCCTTCTATAACATTAAGTGAATTTGATTCTACGTTACCTGTGAAATTTCCAAGAACCGCAGTTAAATCACCACCGTCCAAAGTAATATCTTTATTCGCATCAACAATTAAAGCAATTGAAGCAGTTGCAGTTCCGGGCGTTGCTCCTAAAAGAGAATGATCAGTACCACTTGAACCTTTATGAACAGTATTGGCTACTATTTCATCCCATTTAGCCGCACCTAATAATCCCGATGTGGTGGTAGTTGCCTCTACTAAAGTAACATCATCAGCACCGCCATCAGAAGTAATTGAATATGTTGTTGCATTGACCGTGCCTGTTGACAGCGTTGTTGAAACATTGGTGTTTTTTGCATTATTGGTTTCAATATTAGTAACTAAAGCGGCTGTCATATATCCGGTTTGTGCGTTTGTAGCAGCTCTATAAGTTATTTCTTGTGTTGATAATCCTAAACCACCAGTAGTGGCACTTGCATTTAAAGTAACATCTGTAGAATTATCAGTACCCGCAACATCAACGCCAATAGCAGTCCTAAAATTTGTGGCACTTAACCAATCGAAAGTATTATCTGCATTTGCTCTACCGAAGGTGATTGCACCCGGATTTGTCTTTATAAAGATGTTTTGTCCAATGGTCGTTCCACCTAAACTTGTTCTACCAGTAGAGGCAACCAAATCAGTCGCACCACCATCCCATTTTAACCTATCTGTATAAGCAGTATTCCAATTTGCTGAATTATTTGTAATTGATGAACTCCAAGCAGAACCAGTACTTAAAGCTATTCCGGCTCCCGGATATGTCATTGTAACCTTAGAAGTATTCAAATCAATAGCAATCCGATTCTCTTGTAATGCTCCTTCAACTTCTGTAGCTGTGATTTTAGAACCACCATCAACTATGTTCATTTCCGATGCTAAAAATTCACTCCAAGCCAAATCAGTGCCATCGCTTTGAAGGACATATAAATTAGTGCCAATTCCTAATCTTGCTGTTACGTTAGAAGAATTACGATAAATAATATCTCCCCTTGTTGTCATTGGATCGGTCAAAAGAGAACCAAAAGTCAAATCAGCATCAGGTAATGTCCAAGTCCTATCTGCTGTAACAGAAGGAAGGGTAAATGTACCCTCAAAAGCATCATCAGCGTTACCTTCCATAGAGATGTCGCCTTTTACTAAAAGATGAGCATTTACAGTTCGCGTTTGAGCAAACAAAGAACCAATTAATAATAGTGCAAATATAAATTTTTTCATTCTAATTCCTGACATATGATTCTACCCCTATATCAAATCGTTTTTGTAATTCTGTAATTTCATTTGGAATTAATCCGACACTCTGTAAATATCCTGTAACAATTCCAGACCTAACTTTTGCAGACTCAAGATGTGAACGAGATTTTTGTATTCCCAAAGCGAACCTTTGAGCTTCATTTTCAATATCAGCACGATAAGTAACTATTACTTCCGTTACTTCTTCTTTATAAATTGATATTTTTAAAGAATCTTCATCTACAAACGATTTCCATTGTGTCGCCCAAACATTCAAATCGGCAAGATATTTTTCAAGAGCTATTTTGTCCTCATCGTTATAAGCGTTCCATTCCATATCCCACGCTTTTAGATCAACACCATATTTACTAATTGCGACTGTATCTTCATCAACAAAAGACTTCCAATGTTTAATCCACGAATCTAAATCACCTAAGAATTTCTTTATTTTTATATTATCTTCATCTGTATAAGTTTTCCATCTGCCTAACCAAGCATCTATTTGTTCAGCAAAATTCTGTACTTTAGATTTATATTCGCCTTCCCAATTTCTTAATTTCGCCAATTCTTTTGCAAGTTCAGCTTGTGCAGTATTAACCGCAGCATTAGCTCCACTCGATGCCACATTCGCCATTTCAGAATCATTTGTACTTAAAAAATTCTCAACATCATTAGAGATATCGTCGGTTCCGTCTTGTTCTTTCCAAATCATATCGGCAGCAGTATTAAGCATACTTTCTATTCTTGTAACAACTATATCAGTAAGCGTATTTGTAGTACTTCCATCATAGGTTGGTATTGCACCAAGTAAGGCAACAATTTCACTTGCATCTGCTTCTATTGAAGGAGTAGTCGGCAAGGCGTTTGCAGCAATAAATGAACTTATATCAGAAACTATCGTAGGTGCGGTCGGCAAGGCGTTTGCAGCAATAAAGGCACTAATATCAGAAACTATTGTAGGCGGAGTAGGTAAAGCACTTGCCGGAGAACTCGCATCAGCCTCTAAGGTTGGGACAGTAGGCATTGTACCCATTGAAATATCGTTCCAAGTAGGCAAACTATTTATGAAACTAACTAAATCTCCGCCAGAAGATGAGCCTACCGAAGTAATAATAGTTCCGGTTTGAGAAAATAAAAATGTTACTGTAAAATCATTAACCGTATTATGCGTGACCGTTCCTTCGATCAAAACATCATTTGCATCAAGGATTTGTACTATAGGCTTAACTCCGGCATTATGTGTAACTGACACAGAAGTTTGAGAAGTAAAGGTAGTCGTACCAATCACAACCGAGCCTGTTATATTAGCAACTACATCATTAATTAATTTCCTGTAATATCCCAAAGACCTGATTTTCCCTTGAATAACCACATAAAGGTCTACAAAAGGTTCTAATTCTTCGGGGAATCCTGCTAATGTAACAGCAGAACTCGGATCAACTTCTATATATTTAACATAATTAGCAGTAGCAATGCTTGAACCAGAAACAGGATAAACTTTTATTTTCATTGTTCCGTCAGTTTGTGGTTCCATAACAAATTTAGGAATATTCTCAGATGGAGCATATTGAGAATTGACATCATTTACTTCTGCTGAGTTTTCGTAAGGAACTTCCATACATTCTCTTGGAATACTACCATCATCGTCCCTTAAAACACTAATTATTTTTTTTGTTTCTACAAGAAGTCCCGAAGTAGGAGCAAATTTAGCAGGAGCAGTTCCGTAAAGATGTTTACATTTCTTTGTAGGAGTGCGATTAATTATAACTCTAATTCCTAAATTAACTTGGTCTTTTACCCATAATGCAGTAAAAGCCATAACTCCGCCAATAGTATCTCCTAATTGATCCATTACTCTTTGTTGGATTGTTTGTAAGGCCATTATATCAACTCCTGCATAGCCGATGAAAGTACATAAGGAGTAATTTCTCGTCTATATTTTTGTTGTAAATATTGATTTTCCCCTCTTACGGCGAGTGTCCTATGTTTATCTCCCGGTTTTAATGTTATAAATTTATCTCCCACAGGAACAGGAATATCTCCCTCAAGGTCATATAAATCGGCTATAACCGTATGTATGCAAGGGAGTAATAAAGAATCGGGTAAATCTATCCTACTTGCCAATGAAGTCCTTAATTCCGGCTTTGCCACATAATCAACTTTTAAGGTTCCAGTATCGGGAGTAGCACCTAATTGTAATACATAATTAACACATTCCCACTTTCCCCCAGAACTCCAAGCAACTGCATATCCAGAACCATCAATAGCTACTGAAAAATTATCATCATCAACTACTGTGATAGTGTGTTTTAAATCATTTAAAGCAGAAAGTTCTCCGGTAGCATTAAGAAGCCCTATAATTTCTGACAACATAACGTGATAGCTTGTTGTTAATCCGTGTCCAACAGAAGTTAATTTTATCGGATCAGCAGAAGTCCCGGCAGTTATTAATCCTGTAGTAAAGTTTCTATCTAAATAATAACCCCTGCTATATGCCTCAATTTTTAATAAGGATTTTTCAACAGGCGGTAGTGGATCATCTGTGCCTCTTTGAACTCTAAATATTTGTCCATTAAAATTTTCTTTGGTAAATACATAACTATTGCCAGAAACGGCAAATTCTTCAAAATCTTCTTTTCTGACAAGACGCAACCCTAAATCTTTTACCGTATTGTCGAAAAAGGTATTAAGGAGTCTTTCCCCTACGTTTATATTATGTTTTTTGACCTTGTTTTCAACAAAGTTATATGCCTCATTATATCTCATAGCATCTCCTTTCTGTAGGGGACGAGTATATGTTACTCGTCCCCTACGTTTCAAACTAAACTAATCTATACCATTTTGATAATTGAGTGTGAATTTTCGTGTCTAATCTCAACACCGCCTTCGTACCGCCATTCATCAACTTGTCCATCTCGTCCATCTCTGACACAATCTATTTCTTTATATAGTTCGCGTCCTCGTTTTGGACGAACTTCATAGTTGCTCCAATCAATCGCAACACAATATTTTGCTAATGAACCTCTCAACAATTTGTGAGGAATGAAATTCATATCTCCGATTGGCGCGTGGTAACCAGTAACTCTTAATCCAGCGCGTGAGTCCGTTCCGGGAGTGTAATCAAACCGTGCTTCCGTTTCTTGGCGAATTCTTGATGCCACAGCAGTTAAAAAGTCTACTCCACAGAATAAATCTCTTGTTTGAGATCCATCTTCATCTTGGAATAAAATTTTGAATATAGTATCAAGATCATCCATATCGAAAGAAGCTTCCGTCAATTGTAAATCAGAATTAATATCAGCGTTATTGGATTGAATTGCACCAGCAGAACCACCAACTCCTAATCCCATAAAAGTACGTTGTGGATTTTGAGCAGTAGCATCAAGACTTAATGCACCATTGGTTATCATCGCCCATTCAATATCAGTTCTCAATTTCTTGAGTTTTCTTCCACTTCTGCGAGTTAGTTCCGGTCCACCATACATTTTTTCAACTATTTCCGAATTGGTTATTTCATATGATTCCTTAAAGATTTGTGTGCAGTTTTGAATTCTGCGAACTTTCTTCCTGGTTTCGTTTGATAAAGCTCCGCCTTCCGCGTGTCCCGTTAAGCCTCTAACTGGAAAGACATCGTTATCGGTAAGGTTTATTTGAGTGGCTTCTCTGCCTCGAATAGAACTCAATGAACCTAATCCGGCATTACCAACGTAAGTTAAGGTTAATGTACCACTTGCGCCACTTGTTAGAATAGCAACGCCTGTGCTATGTTTGTCATAAGTATATGACGGTGCGCTTATTGTATCAATACCAACAAACTGTACCATTTTATCTGTTGGAGTGGCAAAACTTACTTCTTGTCCAATCGCAACAACCATATACGCTAACATACTTTCTAAGCCAGCAGAACCAGTTTTAACAGCAGTATAAACACCACCTACTTCAAATAATTCTAATTGAGGTAATCGGTCTACTACTAAAATACAACCAGTATCATTAATACCACTAACGTTTGAATCCTTCAAGTTAGCAGAACTTGCCATAGTGAAAGTCTCCGACTTCCTTACAAAGAATTCATCTTCCATATGGTAAAATTCAGCTACCGGAGTAGTTCGTTTATGTGCGCGTGAACCTATTGAAAGAATTGGAGCATCACTTGGGTTAAACATATGAATCATTGGTCCCATTTCAAGGAAATTACGTTTATCACCAGAAGTGAATTGCGCAATCGTTCCAGATCCGTGTAGAATATCAGGCATTACAGCCTCCTATTTAATTATTAATCATATTTAATAGTAACAACTGATATTCCATATTAAATCATCAGCTATTACTAAGTTTCATAAGTTCATCCATCTCCTTCTTAGCTTCTGGATTAGGTTCTATAACTAAATCCTTTGCTCCGGGTATAATACTCGAAAGCGGGAATCCCTTTTCCTGTAGCTTTTCTGGAGAGATAGCAACGTGCTTTCCGGTTAATAGTTTGAATATTTTAACAGTATTTTCAACCGTTGCATTTTCCTTATCAGCAAAAAACGTTTCATACTCCACAATTCCCTTATCGTCCAAACCGAAATCCTTGAGCTGTGTGTGTAACTCAGCCTTAGATTGCGTGGTTTTTTGATTGGTAGAAATTGTGTCAGTAATCTTTTGAATTTTTGCGTCAAATTCCTTTTCCAGCGTTTGTTTTAATACTGCGTTATCGTATTCCCTTACATCTTGCATATATTTTTCCGTTGATGTTCCAGGAGTTCCAATATCCAAAGAATCAAGGTCTTTAGGCGGTATCGGTTTAACCAATACTTCTCCACCTCCACTTTTCTCCAACTTCAACTGCTGATCTCTCATTTTTAAGTATTCCAGCGTTTGTGGATCATTTTTTATGAATTTATTTAATTCTACCGCGCCTTCCGTTTTGGCAAGGTTTCCGATAGCCTCTTTCAATTCGTTACTTATTTCGTCCTTTTTGCCTTGCACTTCACTATAGGCTTTCGCCATAGCAACACGACCTTCTTCATCATCTTTGAACTTGTCTTTTATTAACCACTTTACTTCGTCACTCATTTGGTGCTCCTTTTTTTGAGTTAATCAACTTAGGCTGATGCTCTGTTTTTATCAGAGTTAACCGTTCTTCTTGCTACTTCGAGTTCAGTTTTTAAACTCTCGACAGCAGCAATTATTTTCTTACTTTCGTTAGAAACTTTTGCATCCATTTTAGTATGGAATAATTCTTGTGTCCTTCTCTCTAAATTCCCAGTAAGTTGCTTAATTTGTTCTTCTTGCTGTTTTGCAAGATTTTTAAGCTGTATGTTTTCGGACATTCTTGAGAGTAGCGACTCTTTATCAACAGGTTCTTCTAAATTCAAGATAACTTGAGTATTGTCATAGACTCCTGCATCTTTTAAAATTAAATCTTTTTTCAAACTTGCAAGTGGCGTTTTTGCTCTCGCGGAACCAACCTTAACCTTAATATCAACCTGTAAAGACTGCATATCATAAATCTTTTTTACGACATCAGTTTTGTCGGTTACAAATTGGTTCAAAATAACATTCTTTTCACTACCATCCGGATTAACTAATCTTAGTGTTCTTTGTTCATCATAAACATAAGGCATCCATTCTACAGCAACTTTGCCAAGATTTGTTAGCATATCATATAAAGGTAACATTTTAAAATTTTGTTTACGAGCAGCAGCCTCGTCTAAAAGTGCCGCCTCTCCAACTGTTCCGGGCGCTCCTGCCGGATTACCTTGCTGTAATTTATAAGCTGCAAATATTTCTTGAATATCCTCTGTATAACGTCCTTTTTCGTGGTATAGTTCTGTATTTACAGGACTTACGCCAAATTCGTGTACTCTTTTCCCTGAAAGACCACCAGGATTAAATCTTATTGGAACTCTGCCAGGTAAATTTAATTTAGATAATTGATCTTTTTCCATCGCACCTTCTTCATATCCAAATCTTGTTCCTGCTGTAGATGTCGCGTGTGCAATAAGTAAGGCTTCTGTACGATTTAATTTTCTTTGTGGAGCCTTTGCAGTTCTAACATCTCCACTTGGATAAGGACTATCGGTAAATTCATTACAGGCTGGTTGAATCGGACAAATACTGACTGGAAGAACTCCATCTTCTGCATTTTGATTCCCAAAGAATAACATTTGACGATAGTGTGTTTTATAAATAATCCTTTCTTGGATTTCTTCATTTTTGACTGCTTTTCTGTATTCCTTGTTATTTTCAACTACTTCATACTGTTTATCATCATATATTTTCCAAAATCCTGTGTCGAGCATCGTAACTTTTACATAAGGCACGGAAACAGGGGAGAATCTAAAATATTTGCGAAGTTTATCCGGTTCCCAATCTTCAATATCTCCTTTAACAGTTATATTGTCCCTTGAGTACATTGTGGCAAGTGTATTATCAGTAACTCCCGTGCTATTTTCTGCTTTTTCTATAAGATCCGCATATTGTGGATATTGTGCTTTTAAACTATCCTTAGTTTCAATATCTGAATAAATAATAGAGGTTGCATTACTAAAATCAGGTTCCGTAGTACTTGGATCAACATAAACGCATAGAGGATTTAATCTCATTAATCTTAATCCACCCAATCCTCCATCTGCGTTCCAATCTGGATAAATATATCCGTATGTTAATCCTTTAACAATAAAATCTTTTGCCTCTCTCCTAAAATGAACATCTCCACTTGATTTTCTCCATATTTCCTTCATTTGTTGATTTACAACAAAAGACATTTCATTATCAGTTTGTCCGGTAGGAGTAGTTTCCCATTCAGGACTTGACGAGGCTACATTGGCTAAAACTTGTTCTGCTGCGGGTTTAATTTTGTTGTTTGGTTGGTCTGACTGCCCTAATCGCTTTAAATATCGGACTTGTGCTTCGGTAAGTTGATTGCCTAAATAGAATTGCTCATCTTCCGCCATTTGATAACGGTGCATCTCTCCTATAGAGTGAAATCTCAAAAACTCTTCTTGAACATTATCACCTGTAATATCTACAAGTTCTAATGTAGGAATTTTTATCATTTATTCCCTACTAAAAGTGTATACAACGTATACAGTCTATTAAAAAGTGTATACAAAGTTTACAATTAAGTTTTAACGAATGTCAAGATATTTCTACAAAAAACGGTCACTTAGCAGGTAAATGACCGTTTATGGAGTATTACAATGGAAATATACTAATTAATCACTAATTAAAGTACAAAAACATTTTAGGTAATACAATAATTATTTTTTATCCTTCTTTTTGCCCTTAATCGCCTTCTTTACTATGTTAAATCTCTTTTCCTGTGCTTCCTAATAAATCAATGTCACTTTCTACCTCATTGCCCCAAACATCCCAACCCTCTGTTTTTTGTCTTGCAAACAATTCTATTCGTAGAATATCACCACTAAACTCTACAATCTTTTTTCTAATTATATATGGTTTTTTACTATGATACTCTCTAATCGTTTCTACTATACTTCCTATTGAATTGCTTATTTTTGGTGCTTTGCCTTTAACACCAATTAAACAAACCTCTGCATTAGACCTTGTGTACCAACCAACACCAAAAAAGTTTGTCCAATTCTTGTTTTTCTTAACCCAAACAAATCCTACTGTTTTATATTCAAAACCCCACGCTTTAATTACATTTAGGGCTTCTTGTATTTTTGGAAATGTCGCCCACAAAAATAGAATACAATTATCATTTACAATAGATTGTATCGGTAGCTTCTCTATGTCTTCTTGGCTCATTGTTTTGTAATGACTGTTGGCGGTCGCTTGTATATTTCCCATATTTCTATATGACCATGGGGGGTCAGCATAAATTATTTGATATTTCTTCCGCATAGCAGGAAGGCAATCTGCATTATAAACTACATTTTTCATTCTGGATAAACATCTATCTCTCCCGACCTGTCTATCTCAAATTCATCTTCATCGGGATTTTGATATTTTTCTTTAACTTTCTCTAATTCAGGTTTATATGATTCTTTTAAAGCCCAGTAAAATGCCTCAAGGGTGTCTTTTTTTGTTTTTCCACCTTTTGTTAGTGCTAATATTTCAGATTCAAACTGACTCATGTCTTCTTTAAAAAATACTGCTCCCTGTGCGCAACGAGGTTGCAACTCCATAATTCTATAAACTTTATTCCCGATTGCATCACGTGGTTGAATATTAAAGAAGTGTCCCGCCTCCTTGCTTTTGACAAACATATACGGAGCAAGCATTTCGTGTCCGGTTTTCTCGATATTTACTATTTTAGGTTGATATTTTACCATTCTTTTCCAAAGTTCTGTTGCTCCATCCATCGGATTAACTTGACCTCTGAAATATTCTATAACAAACGCATTATTGCGATTATCTACTGCAACAACCATTACTACTGTATAATCAGCCCTAACATTTTCACTACTTGCCGGATCAACTCCAATAAATATATTAACAGGGAAAGCCTCATCTATATCAATATCTTCGTGAGTAAATCTTCCCTTAATTTCTTTGAGACTAAGGAACCACGTTTTTAACTCATCATCATAAGCAACATCTCCATCCCAATATTGAATATCAATCTTTTTGAATATCCTAAACGCATCAGTAATCGCAATTCCTTGATACTCTTGAAAGAAAACGTGAATTCTGCCTTGAGACTTTAATTCTTCTTTTCTGTTTTTAAGCCATTCATAAGATTTTCTCTCCGGCCATAATACTTTAGGAACTCCATTTTTATCTAATATTTCCTTGCCTTCTCCAATAAATTCTCCCGGTTCTGTGTCTTGTAGAATTGCTTGAAAAAATCTATGCTTCCATCCTTTGATTTTATACTTCCCTTTAAACCAAGCTGCTGATCCTGCAACTGTATTAAGATATGCTTCTTCATCAAGAATTGTACCTCCCATAACTAATATACCATCAGCACAACCGGGAATAACTACAGCATCTAACCATCTGCAAAACTTCTCTCTTTGCCCTATTGTTAAAGTGTTTGCCTCTCCCTCTCCATCATCAATTATAACATCTGGTCGCCAAGCTCCAAACTTCAATCCTCTTACTTTTTGTCCTACCCCTCGAATAAGAATCCTCGCAATAGAATTTCTGCGGTCTTTATTGAATTTTGTAATAAACAATTTCGATTCTTTTCCCCACGTTGAACCCATCCTATCTCCAAAAAAGAATTTGTATTTAGGATTGAATTCAACTTCATTTCCAAGCGTTTCAAGATTTAACATTGACTGCTGTTCAGATTCGGAGATCATCAAAAGAAATCGCATATTATCATAAGTAAGACTGTGTAAAGGATATAAAAGTGTTAATATTGTTGTTTTCGCGTGTTCGCGGGGAGCTTGTAGTGCATATTTATCTCCCGGTTGGAGCAATTCTAAGTCAGAATTGATTATTTTATGGAATTCGGGAGAGGCATCTCTAAAATGATAGTGCATATCTCCCAGTTCTTTGTCTCCTAAAATAATTTTAGCAAACAAAAACCTATCCAACAACATCATCGTTGTCAGTTCATATTTTTCGTTCTCGTTAAGACGATTTAGTTGGCTGTACTGCGTGTGGTCCAATTATGCTTCCACTTTTGGTTTTTCTATTTTAATCCGTGCAGTAACATATTCTTCTTTAAATATTTCGTACTCTTTGCCTTTAAAATTAAAGACTGTTGGAACGTGATGCTCGTAGACTACTAAGTCTCCCACTTGTAAGAATTGACAGAGAGCTCCCTTCGCAACAACCCTTCTTGTGCGGTACGGTGATTCCTTTTCTTCTAACTGTTCCTTAACGTGATCGGGGAGTATTATTCCTGAATGTTTCTTTTCATCTACTGTAGGTTTTTCTGCTATTATATATGTGCCAAGAGGTTCAAGATTCATTATTGTTTTGTTTCCTTCTTTAATTCGTGTTTGACTTTTTCCTTGTTATGTTTAGTCATTTTTTTATATGGATCAATCGCCCACAAGAATTGCCACGCTATTCCAAATCGTTGTTTCCATCTCCAATGTTTTGCTTCTAACAGAAAATTTATATGACTATAACTATATAATTTCTTATTTTTTCGTTTTAGTTTTTTTTCAGATTTTCCACTCATCTAATTTTATTCAGCATATCTTCCATTGTCATTTTTTCGTTAAGTTTGATTGAGGGGAAATATCGTTTGAACTTAGCAACAAGAACAGACTTTTTAAATGTTGTTCCGGACGCAACTTGATTCATAAAATTATTAAAGACTGCCATCTCATCTTTAATAGACTTAATTTCTTTAAACCATCCGACAACAGGTTCCGGTAAATCCTTTTTCTTTAAGTGAGAATAAACGTATTTACGAGCCAAACGCGCATCCATTTTTTGACGTATGCCTAAATGTAATTCCTCTTTTGCATTTCTCATTCTCAATTCATATTCCCAAGTTTCTGGGACATTTTTCCCTAATCGTGCAACATTAACGCCAGGAATATTCCCAGCTACACATTGTATAGCCATTTCAACTGATTTTGTGTAATAGTACATTATTTCTCCTTTTTACCTTTTAATAATAATTGTGTAGACTCTTTATTCCACTCTGTTATATCTGTAAATTCTCCATCAACAATTTTGCCTTGTGCCTGATAACTCCTAAATAAAGCCATTAATTGACTTATCGGTTTAAGTGCTTTTATATCTTCCGTAGAGAGCAATCGTTTTAAAACCTCCTCATCATCATCTTTGTCTTTGACATTAACAGCCTCCCTTGCAACTGCCAAGCATTTTTCTCTTACGGTTGCAGGAATTTTATCGCTTTCTATCCATTGAACGTATTGTTTCGCTATTTTTTCATTATCATAACCTTCATCTTCAAAGGCTTGTTTTAGTTGTTTCGACATATATTTCCTCGCCTTGCTTGATTTTAGAATTGAGCGACCTCGCATTAATGCAGTAACATCGTTATTATCAGAGAACACAGATTTATAACTTTTTATTATGCTCTCCGGTTTAAATTTTCCATTTTCCCCAAGTTCTCCGGTACATTTTAAATCCTCAATAAAGACTTGCCTTAAATGACTGACACCAACCAACATATCACTATCCTCATTGAAAGGAACTCTTTTTGCATAAACACAAGAGATACTATTCGGGAATTTGCCTATTATAGTATTGAATTGGATGGTAGGTTTACGATCACGGTAACGATTAACTTCTATTCGATCAAGAATTTCTAACACAACTCCATCAATAGTAAGTATAAAATCTCCTTTTTCAGCATTTCGCCAATCTTCACGGATCTTAATGCCTTTTTTCTTAGCATCTGCCTCATTCATTAAATCAGGGAAGTTCTCTTGTAATTGAGGGAATTTACTTTCGTTCATATTAATTTACCAAAACGTGAGTTTTCCAAAATTCATCAGAACTCATTGTTTTTGTAGTCTTTTGTATTTCACTTTTATAATGAGGGAAGAACTTCTTGCACCCCATCAGAAAGTTGTGTATTTCGCTATTCATATTATTATTAACTATTAAATGTATTGTTATGTCGTGATTCTTTCCATTAATTCTTATTCCACGAAGTCCATTTCGCCTTTCATAAAGTTCAAAATCACCACAACTCTTTACATAAACAACTTCATTATAAAACTTTTCCATATCCATACCAAACAACATTGATTCCTCAAAAATTCTTCTTTTACTTTTCATCTTACCCACGCTAAAAATTTATATTTAAACTTCTTCTCAGGATAAAGGTCAATCATTTCTATACCTCCTCCTCCAAAAGTAAATCCTTTTTCTAATCGTGCAGCATCCCACTTTCCGTTCATTCCACTTAAAACATCACTTCTTTTGTTGAATATCACCATATTGGCAATTCTCTCAAATAGTCGTTTTCTGAATGGCGCTGCAAGTTCGTGATTGGCAGCAACATCATCATCACTTTCAAATTCGAGAGTTACTTCTTCAAAGTTTTCATAATCATCAACATTCGGACTATTCTCAAGAACTTTTACTATTTCTACTATTTGTTGATATCTATTCACTATTTAACCCTGTAATTAAATCAATATAACTCTTTATTAACTGAGAATATATTTTTATTCCATGTTCTATGAGTTCTTTATCTGGTTTAATATATTTCCCTTCTTCTGGGACTATCGTTGGTGTAAAAAGAGACTCAAAAGAATCATGGCATTTATTAATCAGTTGCTCTAAATTAAAAATAATAATATGTGAAGTATTCCTCATCTCAAAAACCCTCCATTTACAGTAGTGTTTACCCTATGTTCAATTATTTCTTCTTGAGTAGGTTTTGGTTGCTTTTTAGACTGCAACCAGGCAGTTTTAATCATTGTGAGAAACCTTCTTTTAGTTGAATTAGGGAATCGTTTCAAAAAGTCCTTATCACGACTAAAATAGAGTAAAGATGTTTTAATAAAGCGAATTAACCTCATTGTATACCTAATCCTTCGTCTAATATTTTATCTTCATCTTTTGGCGGATAAATCTTTTCAAATTCTTCTATATACTTTTTACAGGCTTCATTATATTCTTGATATTTGTCCCAATTTTTAGCTGAACCTTTATCTTTTAAATTCATCCATTCAATTTCTAAACTTTCTTTTCTATTCCTCGCTCTTTGAAAGTCTTTCTCTTTAGCTATACCGGATTGAGGATAGGGACTAATAATATTACCATCAACATCAAACTTTAAACCACCAAAAACCTTATTAAATAATGTATTAATCATCTTCCTCGATAGGTTCTTCTTCTTTTAATAATTCTTCTAATGCTTCTATTTTACCTAAAAGTTTGTTTTGTTTTGCTATGTTTACTTCGCGTTGTTCCATATTTACAGCCATAATTCGTTCATTATCGCTATAAATTACTTTTAATCCCGCAATTTTGTTTACTATAACTGAATCCGGTACTTGTGCAAATGCGTGTGTAATAGATGGAACTTGTGCGAAACTCAAACTGATTAAAAACAATATTATGTATTTCATTTTCTTCTCCTTTGTATTATTAAAATATCATTCCTTATGGTTTAGCCATCATAAAAGTTGATATAATTAAAAATCCAAACCATATTATTATTACACCAAGAACTGTACCCGCAATTACATAAGCAACTACCAATGGAATTTTTTTAAATATTTCTATCATTAATTTCCTCCTAATCTCCCAAAGGGAGTTTCAATATGTTTATTAACAACAATGTATTCAACCGGATTCCAAAAATCTTTCCTAAATTGGCAAAAACCCCATAGATATTTTCCTGCATTTCTGTAATAATACCATCTACGGAGTTTCTTACTATGTTTGCCTATCCAATATATCATCTCATCCAAGCCCCTCTATTGATAACATTATAAACTGTATAATAATTAAATCCCATTGATTTTGCTATTTCGCTAATTGTTATTCCGTGTTTTTCCATTACTCTCATTTGTTCGGCAATTTCATAGGACAATACGTTGGTTCTTCTGTTTCGACTATTTTCTTTTTGAGGAACCCATCTGCAATTATAGAGCTCATAGTTTCCATCATTCTTTATTCGATCAATTTGATAGCCTTTTGGTGCTTTTCCCATATCTTTTAAAAAATTATCAAAAGAATTAATCCACCTTTCACAAACCCTAATTCCTCTCTTATTATAATTATGGTAATCCTCTCCCTTAGAATTTATAGAACATCTAAACTTCATAGCAGACCAAGTTCTATATTCTTTTGTCTGTAGATTTTTGCTTGTTCTTTTAGGAAGATTAACGCTACCAATCCTCATAAGCCTTCTGTAGTGTTTACCACACAGTTCTTTGGCATCAACAATTCCATTACAGTTATCTACTAAACATGTTTTTTCCATAAGCAATATTACAACAATAATATCCTGTACGCAAGTAATTTATATTACCATAAGCCATTACAACCTAATATATAGGTTAAATTATCACTTTACCTCAAATAAGAGGATGCACGACAAATATGCCTTTTCACACGCGGGGGAGACACAAATAGTACCACAAAACAAAGCGTCGGAAATTTTTCCAGTGATCACAATTTATCTTGTCGAGGAGAACATCCCAGCGTGATCATCTCCCCCTAGCCTATCTTTACACTACTATAACCTCTCCACTCGCGAATTTTTTTGCCAAAATAATATAACACAACTATCCCCCTCAAATACCCTCGACCACTTTAAACTGTTAAAAAAATCTGCGGACATCTAATGTATAAAAACGCACCCCGCCTTTTTCGGTTTCGTATATAGTGGATTCCGTTGACCATTTTTTTGGTTGACAGTTTGATCTGATCCGGTCCCGCATACATTAATTATATTGTTTTACTGCCACAATGACATAAAGACACAAAACACCACAATCCAACAACACTACATAAACTCAATGATAACAACATCATACAACGGTATTCATAATCCTATTATACATAATGTATCTTATACGACATTGACAATTTATCAATTTTGATCCAATTTGCCATTTAAGACATAAAGGTCAGAAAGGTCAGAAAGGAAATATTCAAATCCCCCGATACAATAATCTAAAACAGGACAAATCTATCCTTTGTAATAAGTAAAAGTCGCGGAGCTCATTCTATCGTTATAGTATTAAAGAGATACCGGGTAGAGTAGGAAAAGTAAAGATATACACTTAAACACCTACTTTGAATAGTCTTGTTGTAAATTTATCCTTTGAGTATTCTTTTTATAGGGATTTTCCCCATTTTTGAGAGGACAAAGGCCATTAATTGAATATTTCTATTGACAGTAGTTTTACGTTTCCGTAATATTGGATAGTTTCACAATACAATTAATCACTAATTCGAGGAAACAATGAAATATAACACACTAAACAACACATTGATTTATAGCAAAAGACCAAAGATATACATACTTAAACTATACAGAAAAATTGAAATTTGTTATAAGTATAAATGTTATCAACTATCCTATTAACTAAGGAGATAATAACAATGAATAAGCAATTAACAACATTACTAAAGAGTTATCAAGTCTCGGCAAAATGGTTAAATATGGGTACGTGGACAAAAGAAAAGTATAACAACCTATTAGAACTTGTTGAGAAAGAAGATATTAAAATTACAAAACGAACTCTAGAGGATATCCCCTCAACAACACTTTTGAAGATAAGTTGGAATTACGGACAAATGAGGACTATTCGTTTTTCTAGTTTTATGGATATTGAAAGGGACCTGGTTAATCTTCTTGCACAAAAATCAATCTATTTAGGCGACAAATTCAAAATTCAGCACCGCCTAAGAAACTATTCTAACTAAAAGGTAAACTAATGAAAATAAAAGACGCACCAATCGGATCAACTGTAACACAAAATGGTAATAAAGCCATTGTTTTGAGTTCCGGTCCAATGGGTTGTCGTGTTTGCGTAAAAGAATCAAAAGATCCTGACTCAATAACGCTTGGCAATCAAATTTGGTCAAATAATACTCTTGTAACAGTAGTCAAAAAATAGTATGTTCTTTTGTGAATAAGGTCAATTATAATTTCAATAAATACCGAGATAACCAAATCCGTGAGGACTGGTGCGCTCCTATTGGCTGCGCTCACATATCTCGGTTGTTTTTTTGAGGTCAATTATGGTAGTATATAAAATAACCAATTTAATAAACGGAAAAGTCTATATTGGTGCGACTGTTCAAACATTGTTACATAGAAAGGCAGGTCATGTTTACGATAGCAAAAGACACAATGGTAATATTAATCAAGCAATTAGAAAATACGGTAAAGATAATTTCAAGTGGGAAATGCTTTGTGTTTGCTATAGTGTTAATGTCCTTAATGAAATGGAAAAACACTATATCTCTTTGTATGATTCAATGAATATTGGCTACAATATGACTACCGGAGGCAAACATTTTAGCGGATCTGCTGAATATAGGCGCAACATAACAGGCGAAAACAATGGTATGTATGGCAAAAAGCACTCAAAAGAGACTCGTAAACAATATAGCAAGGTACGTACTGGCACAAAACGATCAAAAGAGACTCGCAAAAGAATGAGTATTGCTCAAATAAAACGAAGAAAACAAGAAAAAGCTAAGTAATCTTAGCGAGGAGAAATAAAATGAATACAAGCTATGGTTATTATCGAATGAATAAGACATATTTTGTTTATGATCGGGCGAATAAAACCGGCGGAAATACTCCGCAACCACTTAAAAAAGGTCATAAGCACTATCTAGAAACCAATGTCGAATCAATTATGATTAAACATATTGAGAGAATCAATGGGGAGGCGTAAAAATGTTTAATCCGCGTAACACGGCAAATGTACAAAGAATAGTTAACCAACATATAACTAATTTATTAAAAACACTCGAAATAGAAATTGATAATGAAATAAAAGCATCCTGTAATGTAATAAGTAAATCAAGCCTCTATGCTCAAATAACGTTATTTAGCATTAAGAAGGTTTTTAATAAAACAATTAAACAATTAAATAATGAGGCTAAATAATGCAAATATTAAAAACAGAACTGGTTAAATCATATAGGTGTCATTTTTGGAAATATCAAAATGGTTATATTGAGTGTGTGTGTAATTCTCTTAATATTATTGTAGGAGCATTTAAAACTAAAAAGGAAACCCTAAGAGAAATTAAAAGAATGATTAACAAGGAGAATAAATAATGAAGGAATTTATCAATTTGTTAAAAACTGAAAAATGTCGAAAGGGTCGTACTGAATGGAAGTACAAAGATGTTACAATTAAACAAAAAGCGATTTTATTAAGAAAAAAGATCAATGAGGATGATATTAACGAATTAGATAGAGGAACAGCAAGGTTATTAATTGCTAAAATATTTGAAGAAGAATTACAAATAGCACCCTATAAATCTATAACTAATAGTTTAGAAAATTGTGATTAAACATATTAAGAGAATCAATGAGGAGAACCAATGAAAAAAATATGGATCTTAGGTTGGATAATATCTGTTGTTTTAATGTTAATATCTATTAAAGAACAAGATACCTTTTCTTTTATATTTAGTCTTGTTTTTGTATGGGTGTTTTGGTATCTATTTATAAGGAGATAAAATGAAAAAAACAATACAAGACAATTACAGAGTAGAGATTTATCCTGCACAACTAATTATTAGTAGTGTTAAGGATATAAATGAGTATGATAAAGATATTTGTCAAGGAATACTTGCCGACATTAATCGACACGTTGATAATATTGGTGAAGCTGAAGTTGTTTGTGATACAAAGGATATTTGTACTCATTGTGAATCTATATGGGAAACAGAGGAAAGCGGAGAGCCTGTTTGTTGTAATGAAGCAATACATGAGTGGATAAAAGAACAAAGAAAATCAGACGAAAAGGCATTATTAAATGAATAGAAAAGACTTAGGTAAATACTTATCAAACTTCTTTAACTTTGGTGAATCAAAACCACTATCCTTTATAAAAACAGTGGTTAAACCTACTCCGTACAAAAGAAAGAAAAGAAGTTCTAAATTAAGTGGTATTCCCACTAATCAGGGTATACGAATAGCACAAAACCGGAAGAATAATATTGCAGGGAAGAAACGTAAGGCAGCCAAACGAGTTTTATTAATGAAAAGGAAAATGAAAAATGACTCCCAAAGCATTTAAAAAAATCCGGTTAAAAATGAAACTTTCACAAACAGAGTTTGCTAATAAGTTGTTTTATAGTCGCACGGCCACGATTAGCGATAAAGAACGCGGTAAAACAAGTATAACGAGGAGAGATTTAAGAATGATTGAGGAGCTACTCACGAATAGCTAGCGTTGCAATCGTTCATTTAATATGTCTTCTTTTATTATTCCCAGCTCCAACTTTGATTGATAGATAGATTGTTGGACTGTATCGTATTTAACCTTTTCAATATCTCTTTGAAGTCTCTTAAATGCTATGTCCTCCGTACCTTTGGCAATCTCTACTTTTACTGTCCCGGATCGCACGTCATTAAGTTTAAGTATCTTTTTCGCCAAAGCAACTCGGTAATCTTTTTCGGTATTAGCAAGATCAATTCCCTTTATTTCAAGTCGTTCAATTCTTTTATCTAATTCATCTAACCAATATTGTTTGCCTATTTCCAGGTCGGTTCCTGCGTATCTACTCATCTCTTTCCTCCTGATGTGTTATTTATAAGAATGGTGTTCATTCCAAACCTTTAAACACGCATCTTTGCCAATAAGATGTTCGATTTCAATTAACATTGAGGTTATGTTATCATTTTTAATTGTATTTAAAATACTCCAACATTCTCCCAATTTAGCATAATCCCTTTTTAATATAGGATTTACTAACATTTGTTCTCGAATTTTCCTCTTTAACTCTTTATGTTTTTCGCTTATTCCTTTACTTTTCATCTCTTTCCTCCTGATGTGTTAATTAAATATATGTTAATTCTCCTAAATCAATAATTAAATACTTGTTTTTAGGGTGTGTTTTTCTGCATAGCTTACAATATGGTGCAGATATTCCAAATTCCCCTTTCACAAAATTAGAGAAATCGTGGTTTTGTTTACACTTAAATAAAAATTCTGTATCTGACCTTCTCATCTTCCTTGTAAACATTTTCATTTCAAAACCTCATACCTTTCTCTTTTATATCTTAATAACTGTGCTTCACTCATTCTTTTTCGAGCCTTCTTTGATCTACGGACACCATAATTAGGACTATCCTTGCCTTTGCCTCGCTTCTGAGCCGCTTTACTCATGTTTTCTCTATGTTCTTTTGTAAATTTTCTTCCTTTTTGTGTTTGTCTGTTTTTTTCAATAGACTCTTTTTTGTGATGTTTTCCATACCACCAACATTTATCTCCTCTGCTGCCTATTGTCATTCTGCCATATCCATTAGATTTTGTACCATTGTATAGCCAACAACCATCACTATGCACAGTAGTGTTCATAAGTAACCTATTTTTGTATTGTTCAGGAAACATATTAATCCTCTTTCGGTTTTTCTGGTAAAGGTTGCCAATGAGTAATAGAAGTATGTTTCAATAATGGAATTAAGGATTTGGTTATTTCAGTTTCTTCTACTCTTGGAATTATGCCTTTTTTATGACAAACGATGTATTTCCCCGCTTTTTTCGGCAACTCATCTTCTACACTAGTCCAATTTTCTTGGAGTAAAGAGGTCAAAGCTACCATTGCTTTTTCATACATTGGCGTTCCCTCAAGTATTCCCTTCGCCATCCAATTAAATAAAAACTCTCTTTTCTTTTTTTCTATTTCTATATTCATCTAATCCTCTCTTATTGCTTTGACCGATAAATCAACGATTGCTTTAATCCATTCTATTTGGACATCATCATCGGTATTTGCAAACGCTATTTCGCCCTCTCTAATTATTTTATTAACACACCTCTCTCGTTCTGCTTGGAGGAGGAGGTCTAACAAACTTACAAAACTATTGATTATTAATTTTCTATCAGCTTTGTCATGAGGCGTTAAACCTACCAGTCTTGTAAATTCTTTTATAAAACTTCCTTTAGTTAATTTTTCTTTTGTTTTCATCTGTTACTCCTAATTATATTTTAGTCTTATTTCTATTTTATTTAGTGTA
>LAZR01000287.1_pt1 | contig 47423 bp, 83 predicted proteins | sample 329461 | NCBI WGS metagenome assembly LAZR01 (sample SAMN03002196, study PRJNA259156) | marine sediment metagenome | biome: sea floor; feature: Hydrothermal impacted sediments; material: marine sediment; isolation source: Loki non-amplified sample from Loki's castle hydrothermal vent sediment ...
GGGCCAACACAAGCAGCACATGCCCGCACCCGTTGGTAATAAACCGCTTAACCCCGTGCAGCAGCCATTCGCCCTTGTCGTTCTGATGGGCTCGCAGCTTCACCGCCTGCAAGTCGCTGCCGGCCCCGGGTTCGGTCATTGCAATGGCGCCAACCACCTCACCCGACACCATTTTCGGCAGCCATTGCTGCTTCTGATCGTCGTTACACAGGTGGCTGATGTACGGGGCCACTATGTCTGAATGCACCATCACGTTGGTTGAGAGCGCACCAAACCCCATGCGTGCCAGCTCTTCACCAACCACCACGGAGTACTGAAACGGGGCACCGCAACCGCCGCAATCCTCAGGCACATCAACGCACAACATGCCCGCATCTCCGAGGGTGTTCCAGAGTTCACGGGGCACCAAGCCGGATTTCTCCCAAGCCTCATAATGCGGCGCCACTTCGGTTTCCAGGGCCTTTATAACGGACGTCCGGAACAGTGCGATTTCTTCTTGATCCACAGAGCTGGTCATAGTGCTCTCCTGCGTGTCATTGAGTTCACTTGGGCGCCATGCGCAAGGCACTGTCCAGACGGATCGTTTCGCCGTTCAGAACCGGATTGCGCACCATCTGGTCCACCATCATGCCAAACTCCTCGGGCTTGCCCAGGCGTTTGGGGAACGGCAGCGTTGCCGCCAGGCTTTCCTGCACTTCTGCCGGCATGCCAGACATCATCGGCGTCATGAACAGCCCCGGGGCGATGGTGTTGACGCGAATGCCTTCACGGGCAAGCTCGCGGGCTGATTGAATGGTCAAGGCAACAACGCCGCCCTTCGAGGCGCTGTATGCCGCCTGCCCGATCTGCCCTTCGTAAGCGGCTACCGACGCGGTGTTGATAATCACGCCGCGTTCACCGTCTGCGTTGGGTTCGCGCTGGGCCATATCGACCGCCGCAAGCCTCAGAATGTTGAAGGTTCCGATCAGGTTGACCTGGATGACTTTGCTGAAGCTCTCAAGAGGCATAACGCCGTTGCGGCCCAGAATTTTAGCGGCCGGGCCAATACCCGCGCAGCTAACCGCGATACCACAAAGCCCGTGGGCCTCGCGGGCCTTCGCCAACGCTGCTTCCGCGCTTTCAGCCGAGCTCACATCGCAGTGCACAAAGACGCCGCCAATATCCGCCGCAACTTTCTCGCCCTGCTCTTTCTGAAGATCAAGGATGGCAACTTTGCAGCCGGCCGCGGCCAGTGCACGCGCTGCGCCCTCGCCAAGCCCCGATGCGCCACCGGTTACAATGGCCGGTACGTTTTTGAATTCCATCACCTTCTCCCTTCACATCACATGTTGTCGGCTGAGCCCGAATCAGATCACTCTTTACGTTAACGTCAACTTTATCCAATTCAGCCTCAAAAAGAAAACCCTACACTCAGAGAGGCGGCAAAGGCTAATGACGAAATGACCCCTGATAAGTGGGCTGATAAGGACAGGATAACCAGGCGAAGCATTGAACGTCAGACGGCTGCCAAGATAGCCTTTGAGTTTGCTCGTGATGATGAGGAAGTAAGAATTACCCTAGACCATGCTGAACTAATCTATCAGTGGATTAGCGGACAACCATCTGAACCATCGCCAAAAGCCACTGAGAAGGCTGGCTCGACACCCTTCGGCTCCGCTCTGAGTAAACCGCCCGCCACAGGTGTTACAGCAACAAAACCTAGCCCTGCCGAGGAAGGGAAAGTAGTGGTAGACAGGAACTTGGGTGCTATCAAAAGCCTACCTCAATTCCATAAGGCGGTCTTTGATGACTTCAGGTTACAGCCTGAGGAGTCCCTTAAACTACTGGAGAAAAAGCAATGGTCGGAGGATGGTACTTCTTTCACGTTAGTGCAATACAAGGCATGGTCAGATGTAGGCGATACCTTTGAGGAATGTTACCTGACTATTATGAGAAAAGCAATGGAACCTGAACCAGAGAATAGTCTACTCTAAAATGTTTACCTGATAGCTTTAGGAGAGTGCTATGAAAGAAAGACCAATACTATTTAGTTCAAGTATGGTTCGAGCTATATTGAACGGCTCTAAATCACAAACTCGAAGGGTGATTAAACCACAGCCTGATGAGAGTATTCAGGTTGGTCATTACCATCCTGCTTTAGTTGATAAAGATGGTGAGCAATATCCTGGCGATGAAGTATTTGGGGCATACACTGAAGATGGCGAATATGCTTGGAAATGTCCCTATGGTCAGGTAGGCGACAGGCTGTGGGTGAGAGAGAAAGCATTATATTGGACAGGGGGAGCAGGGGGAACAAGTGATGTGGTATATCATGGCGACCCCGAAATACCCAACTTGCTAAAGGATAATAATACCCTGCTTGTGGCTCGTGAAACCACAAATATACTTGAAGGAGAGTCTGTAATTGGTAAGTGGAAATGGCTACCCTCCATCTTCATGCCCCGGTGGGCTTCCCGAATAACCCTTGAGATTACTGAGGTTAGAGCGGAGAGGGTGCAGGAGATAACAGAGGGTGATGCAATTAAAGAGGGTGTCCAGCCATATTTTGAATTTGCAGAGGGCGGTGCTAAATGGTCTCCATTAGGTAATTGGGCTTACAGAGATGAGTTTCAAGACCTTTGGGACTCCCTCAATGCCAAGAGAGGGTATGGGTGGGATACTGACCCTTGGGTATGGGTACCATCTTTCAGGAGAGTGCTATAAAGAAGGCTTATCTGATACAAGGTAAAAGGGAAGATGTGGACACTGATGGAGTAGAGACATTGCGGATTGGTACTGAGGAGACATTAGTCTATCCCAAGTATTGTATGCGTTATGGTAATTGCCAACAGTGTGACATAGAAGGGAAGATATATTGCGCACCCAGGTTTAGGGACTGAGTACCTTAACAACCGCCTGAGCCGAGGTCTCGATAATACGCTTTGGGGTATAGCTGAGAAGTCAGGTAGGGGTAAGCTCAGGCGCTAGCGGGGTGTAGTGATGAAGCAGGCAGGTGTCAACGCCAGTGTGCCGACTACCCCCTGTGAAGCGAGAACCCGCTAGGCAAGGGGTTCAGTGAGGTGTGATACCGAGTTGCTTAGTTTCTTGCTATCCGTAGAAACTTAAATGGAACAACATTATCGATTCCAGCCTCATTGAACTACCAAATAAGGAGGGAGAAAGATGAAATTCAAACAAGAAGCTAGGTATTGGAATACTAATGGCAAGGGGATTTGTATTATGGCTTCCATCACTGAGGATATTGATTGGGCAGTCTATATTGGTGCTGATGATGGATGGAGCGAGGAACAGCTAATGAAATGGACTATAGACTTTGGAGCGGAGTTGTTAGAGAAGGATGCTAGGCATTTCTTCCCCGATATTAAGTTACCATATAGACGTTAAGGAGGGAGAACAAGATGAAAGAGATAACATTCTTTTCTGCTCCCACAAATTGCAGAGGATGTAAAGGTTGTGCAGGACTAACCAAAACGGAGACAAGGAAGCGGATTACCTATGAGTGCAAGAAGGAGGCTAACAATGACTGAGATTGAAAAGGTGACTGAGGAGATAGCTAAACTTTTATTTACTTGGCTACACAGTTCTGGTAGCCCTGCTTGGGCAAGTAAAAAGACTCCTGAGACAGTCAGGGTGGCACACCGAAAGCGTGCTAACCAACTCCTCGACCTTTCTGTCGGTGGTGGGGTATGTGCAGTTTGTCATGGGGACGGAGTAATATCTGAGAGAGTTTATACAGTCCAGCTTTGTCCCACCTGCCACGGAATAGGCAGAATAAGAAACACTACTGTCGGAAAGCTAATTAAACTCAAAGAGGAAGGAAAGCTGGTTGAACTGGATGATGACCAAAGCTTGCCACCTTACTCGGATAATCTTATAGATATAGGAGTTAGAGTAGAAAAAGCTCGTGACAAGACACTGCTCAATGCTAACTGGAGGAAGGTGAAGAAATGACAGACAAAAGTGAGAAAGAAGGAATGGAAGTACCAGGAAGTGCTGGATACGAAGTTTGCCCTGAGTGTCAAGGTAAAGGGACTTTTGAAGCTATCTCGAATGATAGCTTTAGCTCCGCAAAGGACATTATCGCTACTTGCCCTACTTGTCAAGGCACAGGGCTAAAGCTACAGCCGGCAGGGGTATCTTTATCAGGAGTGGAGATACTAGGTGATGGTGAGAGCTTGGACTTCACTCAATTAGACGAAGTGCTGGCTAAACAACCACAGCCAGAACCAAATGGCCTGCTGCTGAGTCCAGTTCCCGATATAGGTAATGTGAAGAGACAGGAGAGGGAGAGGATAAAACTTTTAATTCTACAAGCTATAATGGATGAACCTGAATACCCAGGCAACTTACCTGACGAACTGTGGCAGGAGCTTGATGGGAACAAGGGGAACGTTAAACAAGCACTGCGGTCATCAGTAAGATTAACTAAAAATGGTATCACCGCCAGGTTTCTAGAGGCTCTCAGGGAAGAGGAGAAGGTAGATGTATCAGATAACAATACAGGGTGAGCCAGTCGGGAAAGCCAGGGCGAGAGTGGTTATCGGTAAAAGTAACATTGCTCACGCCTACACCCCTGAGAAAACTAAGACGCAGGAATGGCTTATCGGGTATCTCTTCAAAGAGAAGTACCCTGATGTCGAGGTTGATGATAATTTGGAATTGAGATTAAGTTTGCTATGACGCCATATAAGAATGGCAAAAGGCGAAAGTTCGACCTTGATAATGGGTTAAAATTGGCAATGGATGCCCTAGCGGGGATAATATGGGCTGACGATAATCAGGTGGATTATGCTCTGGTTTACCGGCAAGAGACTGATACCCCGTCTACTAATGTGGAGGTAGAACTGATTTGACCTCACTAGAAAGACTGGACATCGCCACTAAGGAAAGAGACAAGTTGAGGAAGCTGTTTGAGATTAGGCATGACCAGGTTATCAAGGAAGAGTTAATTCATTACTTGAAACTAAGATGGCGTAACTACTCTGAGTACAGCGTTGAAGGCATAAGCAGGCACACCTTTGCCTTACCTAAAGATTGGGAACAAGCCCTCAGAAAGAATTAAAGGGAGAGTGAAAGATGCTGATAGAACACGACTTGATTATCTTAAAAGACAGGAGATGCCGAAATGACAAATTTATGGGCGGCAGAATGGCGCAGCAAAAATATCCAAGATGGTGAGAGCAGGCATATCCTTTATGATAATTGCTTGCCTGCATTATTTCGGACTCGCAGGGAATGTAGAGAATATATCAAAGCAAGATATGGCTATATCGCTCACTGCCCTGATTTGCAAACTGAACCTCACGGGTGGAAAGTCCCAAAAGCCATTAAAGTGGACATATTACGACAGGAAATACCTTGCGGGAGGAACTGATGAAAGTAAAGGAGTTCGGTAAAGACCACTGGTCGGTGTTAGCCTATGTGGAGACGTGTTGTGTGGATAACAAGGGGCGAGTGGACGTTAGGAGACTGAGAATAAATGAATACAAGCGTCCTATCAGAAGTAATGGGCTTGGGTGGAATCCCAAATACGGAACAAGGATAAAAGGAGGTAGCATACCCGACCCATCACACGATGATTGGGATTGCTTAGAGGACTTGGAACAGGAGGAGTTATTAGAACTAATCGGAACAATGATAAACCCTGTTTTTAAGCTAACCGATAGGGGATTGCGTGTTGCATCCGAACTTCGGGAATATAAAGCAAAAGGTGGGCAATTTGCTGCTTTTGAACCGGCCAGCCTTGCGGGAGGAGTTAAAACCATACACTGTATGGACACTCACTCTCGTAGGGAAAGGTAAGAAAGATGAAGAAAGACCGCTCCATTCGACAAGCTCAGGATAACCCACTCGGCAATGCTCAGGGCAAGTGTGATGCCTGCTCAAAGCCAGCAGACCTAATAACCTATCGGGAACACAAGGTTTGCGGTTCGTGCCTAGGCTGGTGGAAGTTTTATGAAAAGCACTTTGAGCGGACAATAGAGTTCGAGGAGTACTTGAGGGGGATTAGGTATGTTGACCCTGAAACTGATGCTAAAAAACAAGCTAAACTAGACAGAGATAGGGCAATAGTAAAACTTAGGAAAGAAGGAAAGATTATAACGAAAATAGCAACAGAGTGCAAAGTCAGCCGAACAACTGTACAAAATGTTTTGAGGGGAAAATAATGGAAAAGGAAGTAAAAGACGTATATAAATATCTGTTTAAGGTGAATGGCGTAATCAAGCACATTGGTATAACTAAAGCCCCGGAACGCAGGGAGCAGGAGCATCAGCTAGAGTATCCCGATGGTCATATAAAGGTAGTGGGGTGTTGCACAACAGAAGAGATTGCCAGGGAGTGGGAAGTAGTGATGTGGAGGAAAATAAATGGCTATTAAAGATAAATCGGATGCCAAGAGAGAACCAACGCCAAATCAAGGGAAAATAGATTTCGAGTTATTTCAATCAGAGTTCAAGAAATGGCAGAAGCTGTTTGGGCTTACTGGCTACCGAGTCTATTTCAAGTGTGAGCCGATAGTTGACTCATCTGTTGTTGCTAATATCGATGTTTCTTTGGGGGACATGATTGCTACTGTAACTCTAAATAGTGAACTATCGGCTGAGAAGGAACCCCCCAAAGGTATTAAAAAAGCTGCCAAACACGAGGCAATCCATTTGCTTGTAGGTAGATTAGACCAGGTTGCTCGTTACCGTTATTCTACTAAAGAGGAGGTATATGAAACTACTGAGGAATTAGTAAACAAGCTAGAGGATTTAATAGAGGGCTAGATAATGGCTACACGGCTTTATGATTTAGCTGTTACAGTAGAGAGGATTAGTTATGAGTAACAATCCATCTGCCACAACACAGGTGATTTCCTTCCGTGTCACTAATGAGATGTATAACACCCTTCTAAGAAGGGCTAAGAAACAGGAGCTAAAGCTGTCTGATTATGTTAGAAGCAAAGTCATTTGGGATGCCAAGAGAAGTCATAAGAAGAAGGAGGAATAATGGATAGGTTATTAGAAGGCAACAGGTTTCAGATAATGAGGTTTAGTTGTGGGTGTTATGATGCTGGGCACAGCTTATCGGTGGTAATAGAGCGTGATGACGAGGGGAATGTTATAGAGTGTAGTTTCGAACCTTATCTGGTTGGGAAACCCAGGTTATGGTGGCGCATTAAGCAAGCCATAAAATGCCTCAAGGGGAAAGATGGTGGGTTAGGAGACTTCACGCTCCGGGAGGAAGATTATTCTGAGATGGTTAATTTGGTAAGTTCATTGGTAAGGACAAATTATACTTCAGGGACATAGGGGTTAATAAATGGATACAGAAGGAGGAATGATGACAAAACAAGAAGAGATACGGGAAGATACAGCACGGACTTTCTATGAGGGTTCAGAAATAAGTAGAATGTTAAGTTGGGTAGACTTGCCCCAGGAAGTTCGGGATATATTTTTTGACAGGGCAGATAGTTATCTATTCCGCATCCATTCTCAGGGAGTAGTCATCAAGGGAAAGAACCACCCCAGGCATACTGACTATTTTCAAGTAGAGCCGCTAATCGATATAGGCAAGATACCATACCCTGAGCCAACGTTTAGGAGTAAAGAATGATAGAACAAGCAAGGATACGGAAGTTTTGGGAGAATTGTGGGTTTTGGGAAATGAGTTGGCCTTCACGCCCTAGACCTACAGACTCTTGGTGGTATGGCTCTGAGCGGGTAAGTTTACCTCTCATAGAAGACATGAACTCACTCATCAAGTATGCGGTGCTAGAAGTACAGAAATGGGGTTATAATATACACATTCATATAGTTAAGGGTAAGCGTGTGAAGGTGGTTATATCTGACGTCTGTACTACCTTTCAAGCCAGTGACAAAGACCTCACCGATGCCTTATTCCTGGCAATAGAGAAAGTGTTTGAGGCTACCAAAGGTCAAGCAGCTTAGTTACTCCGCCACCAGCACCGAGAATAACGATTGCTATTATAGCCTGGTTGACCTTGCTCCTGATGGTGTTACCTTGCACCTTGCTATTCATTTTCTTCATCTCAGACTTCATTTCTTTAACATCACCGACTAACCCCTTGTCCTCTGTACCAGGGATACCGAGTAGGGCTTGGTGGGTTTCTTGGGCTAATTTGTCTCTCTCTTTATCTTCCACATTTCTACTCCTATACTTCTAAATTAGGATGCTTCATTTGGTATCTTAACTCAACTAAGTTAATTATTATATCGTCTACCTCGCTAGTATCTGTCTCTAAGTTGAGGGCAAATGCCATAATATCCAAAGCCTCAACCACATTACCACCAGCATCATAGTCTACAGTAAAAACTGTTTGAAACTGCTTATACTGTGCTGACTTTCCAACAGTGGTGGCGATTTCCAATGTTTGGGACTTAATGGCTGTCTCACCTTCGCCCTTATATCTTACAACAAGCTGGAGGTCAACGGTATCGGCATCAGCCCCACCAGTATTATCTACGTTTACTTCAAACCAAACCCTTGCTTGTATGTCAGTAGCTCCATCCCAGTCTAATTCAATGTGAGCACCATAATAGAGAGTATCGCCTACTGCGATTAGGTTCCAACCGCCTATAGTATTTGCATTCGGTGCTACTTGAGTCGCCCCAGACGCTCCTTTAGATAAAGAGGTAGCAAATAAGTCGTGTTCGTGCCACCAGACTGAGGTAGCAGCCCTAATTTTCCCCGTATCTATCAAGTCCTGACCATTCCAGTCGAAGGCAGCAGCAGCGTCACCTGATAAGATAGCCATAACTTCAGCAGGACTTATTGCCAAAGGAGTGTTATCCGCATAGGCATATACAAATGTATTGGCATCAAATAAGCTCTTATTGACAGTATCATTTGGTTCCCCATCTAGCCCAGATAGAGAAATCTCATCATCACCGCCATTTTGATGACGTGTCTTATGAGCCGTAAAGGTTGAACTTGTTGTCCCTATAAGGGATGCTAACCAATCTGTATATCCACTCATATCTTCACCCTAAAATAAACGCTTGAATACTTGCATTGGGATGCCCTGCAACAAGAGCACCTGATGTAAACGCAGGGTATCCGTCATTCACACCACTACTAATGTACCATATAGTCGTAAAGTCCCATCCAGCATCGGTAAATGTAGATTGTGTTTTCATTTGGGCTGTAGTCTTGCCAGTTCCGCCATCACTGGTAGCATTACCAGAGGTCTCAGTATCCCAGAAGCAATTTGTGACCGTTCCGTAATTGTCACCTATAAGACCACCTTCTAAAGAGTCATCAACAGTGCTTGCAGTCCCAGTAGAATAGCAGTCATCGATAACACCCGCACTATTTCGCCCTATCAGCCCGCCAGCATAATAATCTGTCGTTGCATCAGCGTTTCCTCTGGCATAGCAATCATCAACGGGAGCTTCTTCATTATACCCGATGAGTCCTCCAACTTCGCCCACTCCTGAGACGTTCCCTGTGGCATAGCATTTAGATATAGCACCATCCCAGGCTTTGCCTATTAAACCGCCAGTCTGTGAGTCTGAAGATGTGACTGCACCCGTGGCATAGCATTGAGTTACCGTGGAAGATATGTTATATCCTATTAGGCCACCAGTTTGAGAACCGCCACTGCCATTAGTTACCGTGCAGGAACTCCAGCAATTATCTATTGCCCCATTATAGGCATAGCCTATCAATCCTCCTACCTGACCATTAGTGGCTGACACAACACCAATAGAACTACAGTCATCTATATCAACCGTAGCGTCACTTTCTGTATAGCCAAGTAAAGCTCCCATTGTGCCTTTCCCAGTAATATCCACGCCAGTTAACTTGATATTTTTAAGAACAATAGGAGCACTAGCATATCCGATTAGACCAACATTAAACTCAGTGGGTCGGTTGATAAACAAATCACTAATAGTATAGCCTTTACCATCAAGCTGCCCTGTAAATAAAATTATGGGGTCAAAACCAGCCCCAGCGTTCCACCCTGATGTGGCAGAGGCATCAATATCGCCCTCTAACTCATAATAAGAACCAAGATTGTTCTCTATGGCTTGAAGGTCAGTCACATTCTGGATAATATAGGGGTCGTTGACAGTCCCCGAACCAGTCATTAGGTTGTTTCCTCCACTACCAGGATTATGCTTAACCTCTTAATTGTGCAATATAGTCCCCAAGTAACTGTGCCGTCAGTTATCGTATCTTCCCACGGCCAGGCTGGTTCACTAGCACCAGAAGTACCACCCACAGTAGCGATATACTCATACCCATTATCGGTTATCGGTTTGACCTTGGCGCTCCCTGCATATACCGTATCAGCTACCCAAGTAGACGACTCGGCAGCATCAAAGGACTTAATATTATAAGCCAAAAGGTCTCCAGCTAAAAAGGCGGTAGTCCAACCCGTTAGTGTAGTATTATACTCTCTCTCAGCATTACTTAGAGTTAGTGGAGCACTGGCTACAATCGTATCGGCTACTGTAGGAGGGAAGTTATCAATTATATCCTTCCATATATCTACTACGATATAACCTGTTTGGTCAGCATAGAGGAAGGCATAGAGTATATTACCCTTAAATGGTAGGAAGATATGACCCTTCTCCCCTTTGGGAATTGGATAAAATCCGTAGTTAATAAGTAAGTGAATTGCCTTCTGTCCATCGCCTACAGGTATCTGGTCTTTGACATATTGCAAGTCAGCATATATATCGTTGATGTATGCAAAGAACAGACTGGTAGAAACAAAATTAGTAGTAGCGGTAGTACCCGAACCAATCCCTATAAGTTCTACAGGGGCTTCAATGCCACCAAAGCGGAAGTCCATCTGCCACTTGTTAGGCTCAAACACCCTTAGTATCTGCCCGATATTACCAATCCTGGTGCTACCCCCTTCCCTTGAATCAGTGATAAGAATGTAGTCATAAACCTCTTGCCCGCAATTCATTGGGACTGAGCCAAAGCCACCTTCAGCATCTATCTGGTAATGCCCTAGCCTTGCAGTAGCAACAGCACTCGCTTGAGCGTTACTGGCTAAGAATAATTCAATATATTCAGTCTTTCTTAACGGTACTGGAACTGAGGTATCTGTGGCAGTACCTGCATATTGAGACGTATCAAAGGGTCGGGAACTCACACTAACAATAGCAGGGATAACTAATTTTTGTCTCCATCCCTTAGTGAAGAAAACGTGAGAACCAGCAGCTAGACTATACTGGTAATCATACGAACCCCCTGAAGTGGTTGCTTGGAATATATGTATATCACCATCATCTCCAGCACGCATTGAAAAGCCTGTAAGTCTCAAGAGGGTTTTAATAATCTCCAGTCGAGAACTACCCTTGTCTATACGCAAGGCATCTTTAGGTTGGTAGGTTTCAAGTAGAGTACCCGCTGTAGAGGTGTCGTAATCAATCTCATAAGCTATACAGTGACTAAAAGGGGTAGAGGCTGATGTTAATTGATAAGTGTATTTATAGAAGGCATCCCTACCAAAGTGAGATTCCCAACCACTTGTGTATAGGGTGACTAAGTTTTCCCCTGTTTTTATACTTCCCCCACCATCTGCGTCTGACTGTAATTTCTCGTAGGCAAAGCTCACATAGTTATTGACATCCCCACCTGTAAACTCGCAGAGAATCTTGGTGTTTTTCCCCGCTGTGTTGATAACGATAGGGGAATCAAAGGTAACTGTCTTTTCCGCATAAGAGGTTGTTAAAGCGGAGGCATTTCCCAGAACCTTACTTCCTAACTCACTCCCATCTGCATCATCTATATAGAAGGTTATATTCCCCGTAGGAGTCCCTACCTTCTTGAGTTTGAAGGTGAGCGTATCTACCGTTCTATAAGCGATAGTCAGTTCTTGACCTGCATAATAGAGCACCCCACTATGCAGTATCATATCGCTGTCAGCTTCCTCTTGTGATTCTGTACCTGTGGTTGCGGTATCTTCTTTGCTGACTATCTCTTCCAGGAAGTCCTTAACAGACCGGCCATCACCATTCAGTATCTCAAAGTCAGCATTGGCTTCATCATAACCTATTAAATTAGGGATACCGACCAAGGATAGGTGGTTGGTTAATCGCCCTGTTGGCCCCGTTGCTGATTGGAGTTCTTGGGATACGACTGTTAGTGGAGCAGTAGGGGAATACAAATCACCATCTACATAATACCCATAGCTTAATACCGATGAGTAACCTTTGAGGTCAACATCAGTCAATCCACCATCATAGTTATCAATGATTACAGTGGCTTGCTGATTGTAGGGTTGCTCTAAGTGTTTGACTCCTAAGAGGACATTAGTGGAATCAAAGGTATAGTTGTATACAGTAGTCCCAGACCACAGGTAAACCTTGCATATAGGAGTTCCCATCGCAATCTGGGCAGCTAATAATTCGGCTGACAGGGTTCTGATGATGTTCCTCCATATCTAATTTCTTGAGAATGACTTAGCAGGCTGAGGTTTAGCCATCCTTTCTAGTTGCCTGATTGCCTCATTCCTCATCAAACTTCCCTTCTCCTCAAATAACCTCCAACCACCAGCTACAGCCAAGTTGGTGTTTACCCTTCTCAGATAACCCACTCCCTGATTCATATACTGAGCAGCACTGCTTAACTCGTGGGCAGCTAATGCCATATAATTACTGGATAATTGCTCATCTGCCTGAGCTTGCTGAATATATGCCTGAGCCTCTACCATATAATTACGAGCAACATCAGCACTACCCCTTGCTTCTTCTATATAACCTTGTGCCTCATCGTGGTATCCCCTAGCATTAGCCACATCTCCTTGAGCATACCCTAGATACCTCGCAGATATATCACCAAAGGGACTCATAGTTGAAATCGCAGCACGCCCAGTATCTAAATCATCTAATGCTTGAGCTACCTCAGCATCTATCTTATATATTGCCCCACCAGCCTCAGTAGTTACCAGGTATACCCCTTTGAGTATCTCAGCATCCATCTTGTAAATGGCACCTTCGGCATAGGCTGTGATTAAATCTACCGCTCTATCTGATTCTGTTATACCCTTATAAAGCAAGCCAGTAGTAGGGTTAGCTGCGACATCTATTATAGCTGTCATATTCCCTATTGCTGTTGAAGCTGTGGTTAAAACAGCTATAGCTGTTTGTGCTTCCTGAATAGGTAGTCCAGCCTTGCTCATCATTACTGCCCCTGCTGTGTACTTACAGAATACAGGTTCGGTCATAGTATCTAAGGTAGATAGCTTTAACGTCATTACAGTATCATTATCCACATCAGCCTCAAGCCCTGGGTAGAAATAAACCGAGGTAACATTGGTGGCTATGGTAGCATCTGCTGTGACTGTATAGATTTCCTTCCTATACTGAATGGTGAACTCCTGCCCTTCCTCAATCGTACCTGAAGATTGAAGACCATCAATTAGCATCGAAGTATCACCGGCAGAATAGCCAGCGGTAAGATAAACTGCTGCTGCTAAATCAGTAAGCTGAGATACCTTGTGCCTCTTATTAAAATAAACGTGAACATCTATTCGGGAGGCTGTTTCAGCAGAGTCATCTATATACCGTGAGTTAATACCAAAGGTTAGAATATCCCCATCAATATCCTCTATCTCTCTCCACGTTCCCACAGGATACTCAAGATGGTCTACCCATAAATAGTCAGTAACATCACCAATGTTAATCTGGTTGGAGGCGTGACACCCTTTGTTGTAAATGTAGTAGGTTTCCCCAGAAGCCATAATATCCTTAGATAAGGTCACAACCGAGGTTGAGGTATAACCAGTAATAACAGCCCACGTATCATCGGTAGTATTATGAACCACCTTGTCAACATCACCTGCTACGAATTGAAGATTGGATGTGTCTACTAAGCTGCCAGTAGTGGTAGCCGTAGCACTACCGCCACGAGACTCAACCTGGTATACCACTCTTACGATATGCTTGACGTAATTGGCAACGTCTCGGAGAGAGTCAGCGATAGCCTCTTGTATCTCACCATCTGTCCCCTGGTCATATATTGCCCCAGCGGTATCCTGGAGGTTAAGTTCGATGCGGTCTTGTAAATTAGCGTATGTTTGTGCCACCTTGACTCCTGTACCTGTCTAAATATCTATCAAACAAAAGATATAATCCTAATAATCCCAACAGTAGAATGAAACAACCAAGCCACGTCATTTATATCTCCATCTCTGGGCTATCTGGTTTATGTCCTTCTCCCTCATCGTGATAGCAGATACGGTAAATTGCCCTTGTGGTATTCTCCTCGTTGGGCTGTCCTTCATTTATCTTTTGGGCATACTTCTTGAGGTCATGGAGGTCTGCCAGCACAACCTTAATCTTATTTGCTACAATGGCAGGTAGAACTATCCCGCCTACTTCTTTCTCATCAATAGTTGTACTAAGTAGTCTAATGCCTGTTTCGCTCTCTGGAATAGAGTATGAGATTTCTAACCTTAAACTAGCCATTAGCTACTGTACCTCCATTTAGTTCTTTGGTAGTTCCTCATCGCTTCACCCGCAGTCAAGGCTCGGTTATAGACACGGACTTCACCTATAATACCTTGAGTGAAGTGCCCAGTCCCTAGATTGTCAGCACCAATTCCTAAATTAGTCCCGCTAACAGTTGCTGGAGTTGGAGTATCAGAGTTATCTAAACCACCATTGATATAGATTATCCTCGTAGTTCCGTCATAAGTGGCTATAATATGTGTCGGTGTACCTGGCGTAAGCACATCCCCAACAGTATCCAAATCGTTAGCATAGAAAGCGAATCTTATTTTCTTCGTTATTTGGACAACAAGATAAGAATCATCACTGCTTAAAGCTCCCCAGTGAACTATCCAGCCATCTGACTCTGTATCATTGGCTGGGTTATACCAAACCTCTATAGATACAGGCTCATTGTTTTGTGGAAGTCCTGCAACCGTTGCTTTTATAACATCAACAATACCATCAAAAGTCCTGCCATACTTATCCCAAGTAGCACCGAAGTTACTCATTGGAGTCCATAACCCCGCACTATTATCGAAGTAGCTTAAACTTTCTATCCAAGTAGCACCTACTGAGGTCATTGTCAGAGAACCTACATCATCTACTGGATTGCCTGTTCCTTCATCCATTGGGAGGTTAAATACGAGTCCTGTATCATCTGAGGCTACTGCGTTTCTACCTCTCTGGGAGTTGGTAAGAGCTTCTGGTTGTAGCATTTCACGGGAGTAGACACGAGTCCAACCGATAGCACCAGTAAAATAGTTAAGGAGAGAGTCAATCTCAATAACACCCACAGTTATATTATCTCGCAAAGCAGTATCGGCGAACCAATCCCCGCTATCTGTGCCGCCGACAACGGTAAATTCCTCAACAGCCCCATCAAGGAAAAAACTATATGCAGTTCCGTTAGAAGAGAATACCGCATGATGCCACTTGCCATCAGTTACAGTAGTCGTTCCTATTATCTTATCATCGGCGTCATTGTTTCTCTGTTGTAGTCGTATTGTATTTGACGTAGAAATTAAAAAGTATATAAACCGAGTGGCACTACCCTCATCAGCAGAAGAAAATAATGTTTGCCATGCCCCAGTGGTAGTAGTTCTAAACCATATCTCAATAGCACCAGCACTATCCCCGCTCCTGAAATTAGCCACAGCATTACTGAGGTAGTCATTTCCATCAAAGCTCTCACAAAACCCCTGCTGCTCAGGGTGCCACAACGGGGAATACATGACTAGCCCGTTTAGGGGAAAGTTCAAACTCCCCTTGTTACGCCACATATTTTTACCATCATTTGCTAGCATTCAACTCTCCTAAGTGAGATAGATAAAGCGGACACCTTCATCAGTAACAAGGGCATCAATGTAGACTTCAAACAAGTCATCTATCTCAAGCCACGGAGTCCAATCACCAGCATATAAAAGTATCCCATTCCCTGTAGCCACTGTAGCGTCTACACCTGGAGCACCAACGGCAATAGCACTGGTATTATCCGTTTGAGCTTGGATTATGACTGACTTAGCAGTTATAGACGCAGTGACTATCGGTTGGTCTGCACCAGCAGAATCTACAGTCTCGACACCGTGACCTATGCCAGTCTTATTGTGCCCCACTTTACCAACGTCTGCCGTACCTGCTTTAAGGACAACCTCGTTGGCATTGGCTGTAACTTGGTCTATACTGAAGATTCCCGCTAGGTTGGAGCCAGTCCTAAGATAAACCCCGTTAGTTGTGCCTTCAGTGGTCTGGTCTATTCCAACTTTACCGATGACATTAGCACCAGTGGCTATACTTAGAACGTCTACATCGCCAATGTCCACCCCTGTATTAGACAGAAGCGTGACTTGAGCCAGTGCAGTATCAGCAGCGAAGAGTTCCTGTAATGAAGGTATAATCGGGACAGTTTGCCCGTTGAATTCTGCCTCAGTCAACCATACTGACTGAAAAGTCCCCGATGCCTCCCAACCATGCTCAAGGGAAACTCTATAAATCTCCCAGTCCCTGAATAGTACGTCAGCTTGGAATTGTGCCCACGTATATTGAGTTCCAGCAGTAAGCCCCGAACCTGTTAGTGTAGCAACCAAACTTCCAGACCAGTCCTCACCATACCATACAAACTGAGTAGTAGTCTTGAGTAATGTGTGGCTGTTCCAACCCAGAGTCTTGCCAAGTAATGCCGTACCACCTATTTGAGTTATCTCGGCACGTTGACTTAGATTGGCTGGATTGTGAACCCAGATGACTATGTTTACGCCCATAGTCTGGGTTGCAGTCATGTAGTATTTCCATTGGGTAGTTAGTGCATCACTGAAATCCTTGACTAGAACTTGTGCTTGTACGGGGAAGAAGGCTGCTCCCCAATCGTCTCCTGTCTGTACCCCACCAGTAAGGCAGGCTTGCCAGCCTGTCCCATTCTGCCATTGGCTGTTCGTGTTGATTTTGTTCCATATGGCTGTTCCATTGTTAGCAGCCCTTAGAATAGGCGAGCCGTATACAGGGTCTAGTATTCGTCTAGTTGGTACTCCCATTTTATTCACCTCTTTATTTATTCATGGCTCAGAAGCCCCGAAGAGTTAAACTCTCCACATGAAATCTGAGGTCATTTCTTTTTCATCTTTGTCACCTTCTTTTTCCGTTTCATTTCTTTAATAAGAAGTTCTCGTATATCGAATAAGACCTCAAGCATCTTGTTTTCAAGACCCGAAGGGGATTGGAGTATTTCTTCCCTACTTCTCATTTCTTCTTCTTCTCTATCTTATGAAGTGTTCCGTAGACATACCTTTTGCCACGCTCAGACAAGCCATCCTTTACAAAACCTTTCTTCCTAGCTTGCCTCTTTAACTTTTCCTCTAGTTTCTTAGGCATATCACTCCTATGGGGACAGGGAGGGGAGGGTAATCCCTCCCCATCCCCTCCCGCCTCGTCAGACGAGCCAAAAATACATTGTTACACTATCAGTACAGAATGATTTGACACCATCTATCACAAGGAACTCAGCAACAACTAGAAGTGCCAATATCAGAACCACTACCAGAAACACTTTCATTATTCCCTCCACCAAGCATACGTTTCAGTTCTTACATCCTCGTACCCTCTTGACTTCCATTCCATTTTGAGTGCCTCATCCTTTACCGAATCTAGTACCCACCTCCAGGGCGGGTCAAAGTCATAGAGGATAATTATAAAATTCATTAACCTGCGGATAAGTCCCATCCGTTCAGTGGCAAGGAAGCATCTCTCGCACAACCAGTCCCTTAATATAATCAGGTTGTGCGAATTAGGATGCCACGTACCCTCCAGTGTCGGTTCTGGCATCTTCGAGATAAGTTGTACAGCCTTCCATAGTTTACGAGCAGCCTTTACCTTGTCTATTTTAGAAGCATCGGGGTTAAATATTATTTCAACAGACTCAAGGATTGGCTTCTTGATGGAGTTCATCATAAATATCTGCATCGGTATTGTCGAGTAAATCGTGCTTTGTTCCGTAGCCATTAACCCTCCTCCACTTCAAGGAATTTACCCCTTAGCGGTAGGAGGGTGTTGGCATCTATAATACTACCCAAGACCTTGACTTTCTCGAACTCAAACTCATCAGGCCACTCACTGACAAGAACCTCAGCGAACTCCCTTGAATAGTCACCCTCATTTTCACTACCAGGCATTACAGAAACCTGTTTTTGGTCAGGGTGAAGTACGCCATACTTCATAACTAACTTTTTCCTTTCACCCTCGATAACCAAGTATGGTGTCTGTAGCTTGGATAATATATAAGAGATACCCAAGCTATCCTTGGCGGGTAGGTCTAGTTTCCAGACCTTCGCCATATTAGAATAGGCTAACCAAATTTCCTGATTGCGTAACTTCACCCTATTTTACCCTCCTTTTTTATGACCACGTTCCTATTTTCGAAATGTTATGCCACCCAGCGCTATCAGCTATAACGCCCAGGAGGTCATATTGTGCTCCACTTGTCTTACTGTTTGCTCCATCTATGAATTCAGTGGCATCGTAGCCAAATATGTATACCCCATACGTATGTGAATCAGTAGCTTTGATGAAATAGGTTGTACCTTCATTCCCTACATAAGTAGGAAGATAGAGGTAAATCCCATCGGTTGAAGCTGTGATTACACCTGCCTCAGCCACCGTCAGATATTTGGTATCGACAGCCTTATCAGTTATCAACATTTTTACTGGAGCACCAATCACGAACTCACCAGCAGTCATCGTCAAATCATTGGTGAGTGTGGTTGTGTTTGCTGTAACCAGAATCTTGTCAACACCAGCGATAGCAACATTTACTCCTGTAGTGCCATTGACCATTGCATAGCCAACCGCATCGGAAGTCAGGTATTCCCCACCATCCTGCCCATCCAAGTAGATAACTGCCCCTTGAACAATGGATGCGTTGCCTGCTCCGAGGGCTAGTTCCCCTAATGTGAGCGTCAGGTTATTACTGGCTAGAGTAACTGCACTTGCTGTAATTGCCACTTCATCAGTGCCTGCAACAGCAAGATTTACCCCAGTCGTACCATTCAGCATAGCGTAGTCCGCAACATCCGAGGTAAGGTATTCTCCCCCCTGGTCTCCGTCAAGGTATATGTACTGCCCTTGAGCAATAGCGACACTACCAGTAGAGAGAACCAGGTTGTTGCTACCAATAGTCACAGTAGTTGCGCCAATAGCTACTTCAGTAGTACCGCTAACAGCTAGATTAACTTCAGTGGTGGCATTAAGAGTAGCTTCACTCGCAGTAGGAGAATAAAGATACTCACCACCGTCTTGTCCATCGAGATATATGACAGCGCCCTGCACCACGGAGGCATTGCCTGCCCCAAGAGCCAGTTCACCTAACGTAAGGGTTAGGTTATTTGAACCCAATGTGACCGCACTAGAACTTACTGCAACTTCGTCTGTTCCCCCGATAGAGATGTTGACAGCAGTTGTAGCATTAAGAGTAGCCTCATCTGTAGTATCCGAGGTAAGGTATTCAGCACCATCCTGAGCATCAAGGTAAATCACAGCCCCTTGGACTACAGAAGCGTTACCTGCTCCCAACGCAAGTTCTCCAAGCGTGAGAGTAAGGTTGTTAGTAGCAAGTGTTACAGCACTAGCACTCACCGCCACCTCATCGGTTCCACCAACAGCTAGGTTCACCCCAGTTAAGCCATTCAGCATTGAGTACCCAGTGGCATCGGAGGTGAGATATTCCGTACTATCCTGCCCAGCAAGGTAGATAATAGCCCCCTCAACAACAGAGGCGTTGCCAGCAGTTAAAGTTAGGTCTCCTGCGGATAGGGTAACGTCATTAGTGGCGATTGTAACAGCAGTTCCAGTAACGTATACCTCATCAGTTCCCGCAATAGCAAGGCTTAACCCATACGTGCCATTGAGCATTAAGTAGTTGGCAACGTCAGAAGTTATATATTCGCCCCCTTGGTCGCCATCAAGATAGATATACTGCCCTTGGTCTATTGCTATATCAACGTTAGCAAGTACCATCGCATTAGCACTTGCATCCCAAAGCCAATATGAACCCGAAGTGTCACCAAAGAATTTGACATCGTGTCCGGCAGCGTCTTTACCTACGGTTATAGTATTATAGAATCTTTGTGCCCATCTGTGCGTTGTCGGCATGAAAACCTCCTTTAGTTTGACAGGGTATAGGGAGACTTATGCCTCCCCTCCCCTGACATGCCTAACTTATTTATTTGCGTGTTCAATTATTTTATACATTCCAGGTCTGCGGGCCAATCCCAAACCAACCAGAGACTGTGCCCGTAGATGTAGTCCCAGTGATGGTGTATTTAGCACCAAGATACTGTTGCGTGATTAGACCAGCGGGAATAGGAAGTACGAATATCTTCCCAAGTGTCAGTCTAGACATACCGAGTGCAGCCGTCTGGGCAATTACAACGGAAGTACCAGCCAGCGTGGTGTCTTCCTCATCAACTATGGCAAATACCACTGCTGTGCCACCAGTAACCGCCACATCAATACAGAAGATGGCATACAGTTGTTCACCTGCCCCGAAGTCACCAAGCACCGTGCTCGTGTTGAGAACACTCGTTGAATACTTATCACCAGGAGACTGACTTATATCCTCCCCATCACTAAATCTTAAAAGACTATCTAATAGCATTTTGAAAAACCTCCCTTGTTATTTCCTTATTTTAGGCTACGACTGTTTCGCTTGAAGTGATGGCATCGCATATTCGGATAGGCGCACCCAAGAACCTGATTATAGGAGTACCAGCAGGATTGTCCATCGTGAGATTAACATTACTCTTGTTGGATGCCTGGTGGTGCAAGTATTGACCTATCGTTCTATTGCAATACCAATAAGTTCTGTTCATACTACCCAATGCCTCGGTTGGTCTCTTCCAGTAAGCGTCAACCATATTTTTCATCAGGTCAACACCCGTAGAAGCATCCACTGTCAAGTCACCCGTAGCGATATTGCAGATGCGTATATTGTACCTGTAGTCAGGCACAGCCAGACCTATCTTCCATACGAAGTGGGTTACATAAGCCTGATAAGGATTACCAGACCCGTCATCCCAAGGTCTCTCGCCAAGGTCTTGTCTCTTCAATCCCGCCACTGACCCTTTAGGGTAAATCAGGGTAGTTGTTTTCTCCCCCCACGTAATCAGCCAAAGCGAAGTAAGAGCGCTCGAACCCGCACCATTTATCACGTAGTTAGACGTGCCAGTAGATAACGAACTATACCTTGGAGTAAGTCCGTGCATCCTCTCTGGAGTTACCCCAGAGTTGGCATAGAGAACATCGTCAACAGCATCCTCACTCAAACCTGCCATAAACGCAGCATCCTCTGAAGCCCTGAAAGCTGCTGAGTTACCATTAAGTTCTGCCAAGGCTACATCTACTGCCGAATAAGCCTCCAGCATTTCAAGCCCGTCATCCACCTGACGTGTCGTACTCTTGGTCTCAGCAACACCAGCGTTAAACTGTCTCCTAGTGCCCGCTGGCTGAGTAGTCCTCACTGTACTTCTATGCCCAGTAGGAAGGTTGCCCTCCATCGCACTCGCATCCTGAAGCAGTGGATTGGTTTCTGCTATCTGCTCAATCACCATAGAAACCCCACCATCTGGGTCAAGTCTCCTAGCCCAGTCAGCTATGGTTAAAAATTTAATTCCTAGTTCAGTTGCCATTTTTCCTCCTTATTTTGGGAACATAGTTGGATACATTTTCTTTAATGTTTTCTGTTCGCTACTCTCCGCCCCACCTTCCGTCTCACCAGAAAAAGGTTCTATCACAGGAGTTGAGGGTTCTTCCTTTTTACTCCAGATAGTATCCGCTAATTTGCGTATCTGCTCTATACTTGTAACGTCAGCAGTTTCACGCAATGTCTCAAGTTTACTGAGGTCTCCATTCTCGTATTCCTCAACTAACTCACGCATTGAATCCTCAAGTTCTTTAGCTTCTACTTTCTTGATACGTTCCCCGTAGCGTTCCTCTGTGTCCTCCTGGTCACTGATTCTGTCTTTTAGTTTCTGCTCTTCTTCCTTAAGTCCTCTTAACTTCTTAACGTAGTCAGATTTGTCAAGGTCATCACTCGACAGTTCATCAATCTGTTGCTGGAGAGATTTCCTTTCTTCGTCAACACCTTCAAGTCTGGTTTTATCCTTTGTGGTTTTCCTTTGGAGGGTATCCCTCTCTTCAGTTATTTTAGTAACTGCAACCTTGTGTAATCTGCCTTGTTCTGCCAGAGCATCAATAACCAGTTTCTTAGCCTCTTCCTTAGTGACCGTTGATGTACTTGCGTTTTCGTCATTTGGTGTACTCGCCCGTGGGGTTTCGCCCTCGTTGACATTATCGCTTTCGCTCATTTCTCCTCCTCTTTTTTGATAATAAAAAAGCCCACTCAAGGACTTCTAAGAGTCTCTTAAATGGGCTATCTTGTAGCTCTACTTATTCAATTACTGTTAATGTACTATTTAACACTTACCACAATTCGTGGTAGTTTGTCAAGTCTAGTATCAAATGTGTTATAGGTGCTGCACTTAGGACACACAATATTTATCTGACCATCTAACTCAGCACCTAGTTTCTTGTTGCATTTCTTACATCTGACATCAGCCATCAGCGACCCAACCTCTCCCTCAGTTTTCTACGCCTTTCTTCTATACTTTGACGTGCTCTCTCGGCTGGGGTTAAGTCCTTCTTTCTAATGATTGCTTCACGTTCCTTGAACACCTCTTCTATGGGCTTGCTGACCTTATCTGTTAGTACAAGCCACGCATCCAGGTCACGATTATTATATCTAAGTTCCTCTCTCTCTGTTAAGGATAAGCCAAACATACCCACTCGTCTGCCTGTATCTAATTCATTATACTCATCGTAGGAAGTCTCCACTTTCTCAGTGGGTATCCAGTCCCATTTAATATCTGTTTTCCAACCTAAGCGACTCTTCATTTCCTTATAGAACTCAGGATTAGCCTTGAGGTATCTTTCTTGGGCATATCCCTTAGCGTCTAGTGTGTAATACTGCACATAACCATCTATATGCTCAAATGGGAGCTTTTCATCATAGGCTTTAACCCGCAAGTCATCTTCAGGAGTTCTAGTTTCCTTTTCTTTAATTTCATCATATTCTACTGGTGGAATATAATCGGGAGGTTCTATTCCCTTGATTCCTTTCATCTCCGCAGCAAACTCAGGATTTTCTTGCAGATAACGCTCCTGTCTAAATCCTGCTACTGGAAGGTCATAATATGAAACAAAGTCATCAATCGCAGTAAAGCCTTCAGAGTGAGCTTGTATCTTCCTTTTAACAGTAGCATATTGCTCAGACCCCTCTTCTAAGTCACTGAGGTCAGCGTTAAGGCGTAGCACTGCCTCCTGTTCTAGTAGTTCCTCTTTTCTATCACTAAGTAGGTCATTGGCTATCGCCCAGTCATAGGTTTCAGGGTTATCAAGTAACCAGACAAGCGCCTCCGAACTACTAGCACCAAACTCATCTACAACTACCCCCCTATCAGCCCAAACATCTACCCCATTCATACCATCTAGTTTATCAGGTACGTCATTATCAATAGCCTCTACACGTCTCATATCCGCTACCCAATTCGGATTATCTTCCTTGAACTGCTCTCTGGCTAGTTTACGTTCTTCCTTATCCTCAATAAAGTTAGGTGCTTCAGTATTGCCGAAGTTCTCATACTGATTGGATAGTTCAAAGTTCGTTTGCTCTAGTTCAAACTTCTGAGTAAATAGCTCATCATATTTATCAGGGTCTTGCTGAAATGCGTTGATAGCCTGTGGAGGTATTTTATACTTCTCCATCAGACGTAACAATTCAGTAGCACTATTGGGATTCTGGAAGTCAGTAACCTTACCAGTCAAGTAAAGTAGCGCTTCTAATTCAGGATTATTTTGTCTCATCACCAGTCTACCACCACTCTTTGCATCAGTGGCTTCATAGGGTATAAATAAGTCCTCGGCATTGATAATTTCTACCGCTAGTGGTTCACCATCTCTTAATACCTTATTCTTCCCCTGACTATTGACCATTTTATGGACTTGTTCGGCATAGCTCCCCATATCAAAGTATTCAGCATCTTCACCGATAACCAATTTCTCAAGGTTGCCTATCCTGTTCCTGAATGGTGCTAACTCAGTCGAGGTATCTACCCCAAAGATTTTATCGTAGCCAGGTATTAGTTCGGTATCTATATTGTTGGCTTCTATCAGTCTTAGAACTTCCTGCCTTGCCATCTCGGACGATAATGTAGTGAAGTTCCCCGACACAAACATCTGAGCTTCCAGGATAGGATTTTGTTCACGCCATCTCTTCTGTGCAGTTTGAGTATTAAGTGTCGGGTAGTCTTTTGCCCTTACCAGTGGGTCTGTTAAATCTTCATAGGACTGCCACCCTTCCTCCCACTTATCCTCAAGTTGCTTTAGTTTGAAGTCTTTACCTTTCAGATAAAATAATAGTGTGAGCCAATCCTTTTCACCAGTAGCCACAGCTTCTAATTGTTTCAGAATGCTAGGAGTAATCGTTTTGCGTAAATTATTCCAGCCCGATTTAATCATCCTTTCGTCTTGCATAGTAACGCCAGTTATAAAATCCGCAATAGCACCTTGTAATTCCAACCCAGGGAACTCACCGCCAACTACACCCGCCAAATATCTCAAAGAAGTTACACCTGTGTATTCCCAAGCTTTGAGCCTCTCCCTATCCTTAATCACCTTAGCCAGGCCAACAATGAGTATATACATCAGGATAGATTGATACGTCTGCGACCAAGGAGCTTTCGTAACTGTCTGTCCTGTAGCTTGCTCGTATTCAGTATAAACACTAGATGGTCTCTTACTAATCCACTTGGTCATAAGTTCCATCCAGTTGCCCGTCCAAGTGGTGAGCATAGCAAACTGTCTGCCAGGGGCACTCTGTGATATTGCCATACTATTCATCTTGGTGTAAAGGAACTGGGTATCGGCAGCGACTTCGTCACCCCTAGCAATCCAGACAGCCTCACTAGCGTTTGGCAGACCTTCCTTCGCCTCTGAATATCCAGCCAGGAAAGCATCCGAGACATTCTGAAGGTCTGCCAAACGGAACATAAACATAGCCGACTGTTGTAATCCCTTTGGCAGTCTGTTTAGAAATGAGTCATCTAAACCTGCTAGAAACGCTTGTTTACGAGAACGCAAGGCTAGGGACTTAGCCAACACCGATTTGCCTTCACTGGTGAACCTCATCCTGATACCATTGGCAAAGTGCTTCGTCCCGGTCTCAGCTATAATTAGAGTATGCTGACTCAAGTTCCTAATAGCTGTCGTTGCCTTATAGCCCATCCATAACGGATATAGAACACCAGTCATATTATAAGAAAACACACCAGCAGGATTGCCCCGCCCTAGTTTATCCGCTACTACATTCCCACCAGGCAAAGGGCGGATTATATCTAACATCTCGTTCCATGTGGTATTAAACTGTCTATCTATTGGAGACATTTCCCCAGTCATTCTCCTTGAATAATCATCCAAGTATTCCTTAATGAACTTAGGAGTAGTCGGGTCATTTGCTATCAGTGCTACCTGTTGCAGGTGAGGCTCATAATATAAAACCCTCAGAGAGACGGCATCATAGGCTTCCATAGCAGCAAAGGGGTCTTCCAAGAAACCTGTCGCACCGAGACGCTCTTTGAGGAATGGGTCGGTAATCTTGGATTGAGTCTTTTCGTCAAGCATACGAGCTAAGGCAGGGTCAATCTTTCGTCCTTCTTTTAGTTCAGCCACCATTGCTTCCTCAAATAAATGAGGAATGAAGTCTTTTATTCTCTTTTCAGGAGAGAGACCCTTCTTATCAGCCCATTCGTTAGCCCACTTCCTGATAAAACTAACTGCCTGCTTCTCTTCATACTTTAGATTATTCCAACCAACACTACCAGCTTCGTTAGCTTCTCTGAATACAAGGTGACGGCGGTTCTTATCAACCTTTTTCGCTATCGCTCTTTGTTCTTTGAGGCGAGTCACTCTTTCCTCACCAATTAAAACCTCAGCTTCTTGAATACCCTTGTATAACGGATACTGCCCTAGCTTCTCAAATACCTTCCTACTACTCCTTACCCATCTTTCTTTTATGCCAATATCCCTAATGAAGGCAGTGTTATCTTCTACCGCTTTAGAGATTGGAGTCTCTGGGTCAAGAGGGACACCATCATTACTAAGCGGTTCTGATGCCTCAGCCATCGCCAATGCTTCTTCTATAGACTCAGGTATAACACCAATAGTGATTTTAGGAGTAGGTGCTTCAACCTGTTCAGCTACTTTGGGTGCTACTTCAGGTTTGACCCTATACCAAGTTTTACCTTCCTCTCTCCAAGTTTCAACTCGTCCTTGAGATACTAACTTTCTGAAATCATTTAACTGCGTAGTAGAAAATTGTTTCATATTAGCCACGCCTGTTTTACCATAACGTGCCAACAGTTTATAATTTCTTTCAAGATTAGTGCCTGCTCTAAAGGCTTCTCTTTCTTTGATGGGTGCTACTTCCTCAGTAACAGGTGCTTCAACTGCTGGGGGAGTTACCGGAGGTTTAGGTTCTGTAGGAGGCTTTCTAACTCCTAAACCCTCTTCGCCTATAAATCTAACAGGAATATCCTTAATCCCTAAATCTTGTGCTACTATAAGTCTGTGTATTCCATCCCAAACTATTTGAGAACCATCCTCCCTGACCCTTATTACAATGGGTTCCTTTATACCCTCCCTTCGGATTTCCTCAGTTAATCTCTTAATCTCAACAGTCTCATCTCTCCGTATAAGGTCTATTGGTATTCTAGTCTCTAACTGTGATACCTCTTCCAATGATAAAGTTCTAACAGGTTCAGGCTGCCCAGGCAATCTAACAAAGCCCTCTTCGCCTCTTATGCCTCTAGGTGTTACTTCCCCAACCCCTGCCTCTACCCCTGTAGGTGCTGTTACAGCCTGTTCAGGGGTTGGAGTTATCTCTGGGGCGACTGGGGCTTTAGGGGGTATACCTATTTCCTCTGGTGTAACTTTGGCATAACTATCTATAAGAGACCGTAAGCCTTCTGGTGTTTTAGCTATTTCGTTCAGTGCTTTGAGTTTTGCTTGCTCATCAGTTAATCCTTCGCCTTTAAGCCCACTAACGATGTCGTTATATGTATCCGTGAGTTTTTCAGGCTTATACCATTCACCTGTAATTTTATCCTGTTCCCATCCTGTCTTGTCTGGTGTGAGAGCAGCTTCCTCAGCGGGAACATGACGTGATGAAACAGCCCCACCAAAAATAGCAAATGGTGATGTAGCAATCAAGGTTCTAAGGGCTGTTTCATCTATACCATCAAATAATCCTCGTTCTTCATCAAACACACCAACAAAGGCATTTGTTACAATATCCTNTCCAATCTCCTGAAGCGTATTAACAACCTCAACCGTACCGAAAGTTGTCCCAAACTTCTTGATGGCGGTTAGAACTGTTTTTTTAACTACCTCTTTCCTTATTTTATTTCTTGCGATTCTAAANAATGGAGAAATCACAGATAATAACGGCAAGTCATCTGCTGCCTCAGTTGCAGACAAAAAGAATCCGATAGGAACTGCAATACTCCCAGCAACATCCTCTGGAGCACCAGCATCTACTAATTCCTGATATAAATCATGCGATATAGAAGGCGTGGCAATGCCAACTCCAGCAGATACACCAAGAAATGGGTTCTTGGTGGTATAGGTAACAGCTAATGTAGTTGCCATAATAGCAAGCGTATAAGTAGCTGCTTCACCAATAGTATATCCCCAATACCCAGGGTCTTTTAAGAGTGCCCAGTTTTCAGTGAGGTCTTGCCTATATTCTTTAGGGGGTTGAAGTTCAGGGTGCTTCTCAAGAAATATCTCATGCTTCTCCTGATTCTCGGCAGCAACACGCCTAAATATATCACGAGCTTGTTTAGTCTGCCTATTTGATTGAGCAGCTTCCTCAGCAGTAAACACAAGTCCTAACTCCTGTACCTCCTTTTCTGACATACCAGTAACACGCTTAACATCACCAGCTTTTACTTCCCTTGTATATTCAGCAGGAAGAACACGAGTAAAATATTGCTTTGTACCATAAAAGATATTAGGGACTGAAAGCCGTATGCTATCCCATAGATTAGCAAAGAAACCTCTGCTAACAAATTCCCCTTCTTGAGTTACAGCACTTGTAAGAGGGGTAGGTTCTGGAATTACCTCTCCAACTGGTTGAAAGACGCTCTCAACCAACCCATCTATCTCTTCGGGTGTAAATGGTTGCCCTTGTTCATTTACTGACCTTCGCCCGATAGCTCTTAATAAACCCTCAGTAGTAGGTGTTCTACCCTTTGCCTTTAACTCTTTAACAAACCCCTCTGTATCGGTAGAAGCCTTCTGCTGGATAGAAGTAAAAGCCTCTTCTACCTTCTGGTCTATCGTAACATCTTCACCTTCACGTATAGTCATTAACTCAGGATAAAGAGCGGATATACTTGTCTCCAGTTCCATTCGAGCAACAGACTCTTCCATAGTGGGTTGTGCAACTTCAGGAGCACCTCTTAAACGCTGCTCAATGGTTGAAATCTCTTCCCCAATAAGACGCCTCTTCCCCAAGTCCTTTTCCTGTTTCCACTGTTGTGTTAATTCCTTAAACCTAACATCAAGTTGAGATACCTCTTCTATTGTGAGTTCAGGTTCTGAGGGTTCTTGAATCTCTAGTGCTTCAAGTTCTTCTTTGGTAAATGTCTCCCCTTCTGGAGACAAGGCGGTATATCCAATAACCTCACCAGCTTCATCATTGATTATATCCCTGAACTCCCATCCTTCAGGAGAAGTAAAAGTAGCGGAAGGTTTAGCGTCCTCAGTCACTACCCCTTTAGGAGATGGAGGTGGAGCTACCCTAACTCTCCATCCAGGGTCTAAGGTGTAACCAAACTGCTTTGCCTCTTCTGATGTAAGTTCATAAGCACCCAGAGTATATACACCCTTCTGCCTCTCTCCAGGTGTGGGCTTAAATCCAGTAGGTTTTTCCTCGATTAGAGGTTTCTCTTCTGCCTTTGGGGGGGCAGGTGGCTTACTTCTGGCTATCTCTCCTAAGTGATAAGCAAGAGTATGGCGAGTCTTACCCAACCTTACCTCTTCAGCTTGCTTCGCCATAGCTTCTTCTATGTGAAGTTTGCGTAATTTCCTCTTACGCTCTTCTTCAGGTGTATCAAATATATTAGGCTTTTTACGCCTTCTTGTAACCATTTATTTGGTCCTTAATTTCAATACTACGGAACTCTCATAAATACCACTTGTTGCCATAACCGTTGCTTTAAGTATGTCCCCCTTATTGATACGCTGTCCAAAGGTTCGTGTATTCATACTGCTATCTAAGTGTAGAAGAAAACCACCTCGTATATTTGTTATTATTATATCAATAAAACCAAGCGGTTCTGATATTACAAAAGCATCAACAACCTCACAATCAAATGGAATATATACTTGGGATTTAAGCCCAGATGGAATGTTCAATAATCTCAATTCTTTCTTCCAATAAGGGACAAAAAGCCATTTATGTTTTCCCCACTTCTGACCAGTCCCACCACAGAATAGAAAATTGACTGATGCGTGATTTGCGTCTAATATCATTATTTAATCCTTAATCTTTTTTCTTAATCGAAGTAACACCACCCTCTTATTATCAGCATCAGAAACCGCCAAATACGCTTATGGATGGGAAATACCAACCTAAAAATAGTTCGTGTAATAGTAGGTTCTTCCCGTATCTGCTCTTGATTAGACCCCGTAGCATAGCAACCAGTTATTACACCATTGCTTTCACCTACAAAACCACCAGTTATCTCTCCTCTAGTCGTCATATAAAACCTCCGCCGTCAAAGTCTCGGCTTTATAGCAATAGTCACAATCATCAGGCGTACCTTTATTAAAAGCCTTGCAGAAAGGACACCAATTAAAAGACCCTGTTAGCTCATACTCCTGATTCAATAACAATCCACACTCTTGTATCTCTTCTTGCTTTGTCATATTTACCCTCCTTTATTTAATCTTCCTTGCAACCGCCTTTATCTTCTCAGCAACCCCTCCCATAATTCCCCCAGAAGGTTTAACTATAGCCTCTAGTGGACTCTTTAACGCAGTGATATGCTCAAGACAGATTTTCTTATTCCAGCGAAGCATAATCAATTACCTCCTCGTCTTACATAAAACATTCCCGTCTACAGTTACTGTATAAGTGATAAAGGGCAAGTTTATTATTCTTTGTGTTGCTAATATAGCACGTCCATGCGGCAAACGGTACACCCAAAGATTTTTTGCTACCCAATGATGTATCCTACGTTGTTTGCTAAAAATTAACCCGAACATACTATCTCTTATACATCTCCATTAGTAGTTCTTTAATGTCTTGCTCGTAGGTTTTGAGTTCCTCTTTTTCCCCCTCTAACTCTAGGTATATTTCAGGTGGAACCTTCTGGGCAACGGATATAGAGTCACCTTTATCACTAAGTTTAGCGTAAATAACTATTTTCATATTACCTCCACATTCTATCGTGATTATATCTATCCCAGTCCATCACAGATGAACCATACAACATAACTATAACGTGAGCAATAATCCCCATAGTGAAGTCCCAAAACCTTTTCATACTACCTCCTGTGGCGGTCTTGTTTGACCTCCGCCACCACTCCCTAACCCTAATAGGGCATTAGCATTACTTTTAGGTTTCTCTACTTGTGGAGTCGCAGCTTCTTCAGGTAACTGTTGTGGCTGCATACGCTGTTTAACTATTCTTACCCCCTCATCAACCAGCATCATTGATTCCCAGTTCTTAAAATCCTTTTCTGCACCATCTTCCATATCCTCTGCTGCCCCAGCATATTTCATAGCCCCTTCAAACATACCGATAGAAGGGTCTGCATCTTTCCATTTCTCTATATCAAGTTCCCCGATTATTCCGTCAGGGTCGTCTACCATAAGGATATTAGTCAGGTTCCATTTTAACGGTAATTTACCATAAGCAGCCGTGAACTCAGCTAAATTGGCTATTTCCTGCCTTCTACTTTTAACTGTTAATTGATAATTGACAGTGTACTCGTCAGGATTGCCTAACTTACTCGGAGAATACTTTGTTTTCTTACCTTGCTTACCAATTAGAACTTCACCTTTACCAACCTTGATAAACTGGGCAATCATCATATCAACTAACTGACTTCTAAATATACCCAGAGCTTGTTTCCTTGAATTTTGTAACCTCGAAATCATCTCTGTTTCACCAGCTAACAAGATAGCACTTGGGGGAGTATTATACTGTCTTGGAGTTATCGGCCCACCATTCTCTATCATAGTTTGGAGGTCTACTCTAGCTGTTTGCCCTGCCTTGTTTATATCGCCCCTTGGTACTGGCAGATGCCTCTCCCCTTCCCTGACAGCTACACTCTCATCTAGTTCCGGCACTGGTTCTGATGGTCTACCATCAAAATTTATTCTTTCTTGCTCATAAGCAGGATATAACCCAGCATATCCAGATGTCTGTTCCAGGGATAATGACCTGGCTAGTTCCGTGTAAAGACCAGCATTAAGGAATAGTATATCTTCGCCCTCGTGTTTCAGATACCCCTCATCTCTCAGCATAAACCCAGAAGCAGGTATGACTATTACGAATGGAGGATGACCAAAGGGATTCTTTTCTTGCCGTCCTTCTACCTTTTTACCTTCTATCCATAATTCGTTCTTCTCACCATCCCAGAAATCCCTGACCTCATACTTCTTATCATCTCCTTCACTTATATTCACATCAGGATACTTTCTTTTAATAGCAGACCCGCTCATAAATATCTGTGGGCAAACCCACCACAACCCCTCTTCCCCACGTTCAAAGGGTGTCCACCTCATATCTACAGGCAGACAATCAATCTTATATTCACCATCTATGACTTGTGAAATCCACCTCACTCCTATCGCCCACCGTACACACACATGGTTACATAACCACCCAAACAAAGACGGAATACCATACCTCTTTAACATATATTCATCTGCTTGAATCAGGTTATCATCTGCAAATGTTTCTATTATATGAGACTGCCTGCCTGATATACTGCCTTCAACCACAGTCTGCCACTTACCACTCATCAAGTCAGCTACAACGCTGTGAACAAACACTTTAGGCATATTGGGGGTTACGCTAATAGCATCCGTTAATAGTGTCTTGCCATCTGGCTTGACAAGTTTATAAGGCGTATCATCCCAATGTAGAAACTTTGAAGTCTCATCCATGCGGTCATTTATGTCCGACATAGCTTTAATTCTATTGTCTACCAGTGTCATTGTGTCCATAAATTCACCTCTTCTTCATTTCCCTACCCTCCTTAGTGATTACTGACTGGCTTTAATATACCCCTGAAAACTTGCTTATATGACGCTACTGCAAAGTCCCTGGCTGACATCCCGTGACTCCATTGGTGCGTTGTATCGTCACTTAAATACTCCCTCCCCGAATTAGGTTCTCTCTTCTTTATGTATCTGAAGTTCCTTTGTTCTTTGATACACTCCAAACTGTCTTTTGTCCAATGCTGGTAGAACTGATTAACACGTTGTCTCCTCCACTCCACACTACCCTTCCCTTTAATCGTCTCTCCCATATTGAACCCAAGTGCTATCAATTCATCTATACTCTTCTGCTCATCAGGGTCTCCAAAAACAGGTTCTCCCCTTACACCACAACGTGTCATCTCCATACCTATCTGATTATTGTCTAATCCAACCCTATTTATAGGGTCAGCGTAGAACATCTGCTGCGAATACAATTTGTCTCCCAAGATAACATTCTTTACTAATACTGTCGGGTCTACTTGATAGCCGAAATCCAACCCGTAAAACACATTCCCTTCCGGTAACTGGTCAACCTGCTTGAAATGAGGATATACTAATCCCGTTATCTTCCCTAATAATCCTAGCCCATATACTTCCCACCTATTAGGGTCTTTGAATTTAGTAGCTTCTATCTCTTCTCTTTTATTTGCAGGAATAACATTAAGGGCATCTAAATAGGTTGAATGAACATAAACATTATCAGGGTCTGTCAACCACTCCTCTTCACTTATTTGCTTTTCTAATAATCTCTCCTCGTGGAACCAGAACTCGCTTGTTGGATTCCAGTCACATATAGTAAATAGCTCAGTCCTAATATCCAACTCCCAATAGGAATCATAAGGGACATTATTAAACTCATTCCCAAATAGTATCTGCCTCCTTGCTCCCCTTAACTTCGATGGTTGGTCAGCACTAAAGAACTCTAACTTTGATTTAGTCTCAGGATAATCATAATGGAAGTCACTTTTATTCCACCTCGCCTCATTAAATTCACCTCCCAGTATGTTAGTAAAATCCAGTATAGCACCCCTCTTCAAGTGAGGCATAGTCTCACTAACCACACTAGCTAATAGAGGTACCTTGGTCTGGCTTAATAAATTGTGTAAGAACTGGATAGCTGAGTAAGTCTTAGATGACCACGTACCGCCCTCCATGAACACCCGCCTCTTACCATCTAACCACGCTTTAGTTATCTCCTCTAAGTTCTTAGTGACTATTAAATCCATCTATCATTTCTTCTTCGGGTGCTTCTTAGTAGATTTGTAATCCTTATCTTTTCCCTTATGTGGCATCATTTACCCTCCTTAATAATAATTACACATAAAACCATGCACGGCACCATGAGACCAGCCACAGCATAACTCAGCCACGTTGGAGGCCATCCTGGGTATGACTGCATGGCTATCGCTAGGTTCCATAAACCAAGTAGAATATATCCTATCAGATACTTCTTGGGGTGATTGATTAACATTCTATCCCTCCCTTAGTAGAGACACAGTACCCATTCTCGCCACGGGACTCACACTCCTCATCGGGATATAAGCAACTGTTGTCTGTATAAGTGTCTATTACTTCCCGTATCTCTTCCCGCTTAGTCGCTGTTACCATCTTCCTACGCCCTTATCTTAGTCCTCGTGGTGGCTGTTACAGTTATCATTTATCCTCTATAAATACTAACCAACCTTTCTTGAGTCCTGTTCCTTTCATTATCTCAATAGCAATGTAATCATCATCATTGTGGTTTTCAGCTATAGCAACTCTCTTCAAACCCTTCTCATAAGCATCGGCTCCTGCTTCATAAATAGCTTGGTCTCGTGCTCCAATATCACCATAGTACTCATTATTTTCATTATCGGGTTTATAAGGATTCACCCATCCTTCAGGTCTATACATCATCCCTCCTCTGGTAAATCATATACCCTTGCATATACTTGTTTTATATTAGCATCAAAGGTAAAGGTCTTGATTGGGGACTCACTAGCCAGTTCCCATATAGCAGTTAATATCGCATCCGCCCCTGCTTCATATAGAACATATCTTTGCCACGTTTGACACACTATAGCACACTGTGTGGTTCTAGATATATTAGGACACGTGCTGCAAGGTTCGGGATTCTCCCACCCTTCAGGTCTATAACTCATAATACCCTCCTCTAAACACGTACAGGCTCTCTAAAACAATACCGGCAGAAAGCTACTACCCTTGGGCCAGCACTTACATCAGCAGTTGTAGGTAGAATGTAATACTCCGCTCCGCACCCTGAACATTTAACCAGCATCCTACCCTCCTATATAGTGGGGCCGGCAGGACTCGAACCTGCAACCTTTGGTCTGTTAGCGCAAACCAATACTCTACCTACTGAGCTACGCCCCCGTATCTTGTGGCAGTCTCTCTAATATCTGCTCTAGAAGGAAAATAATCCTGTCCAGCTTAGAGTAGAATGGAGTAATGTCCTGTCTCTGTAATGGTGATGTCTCGTTCATTACTCACCCTCCTTATTCTGTATCCGTTCTAGCATTGACTTCCGCTCATAACCCCACCTCGAACGACCATCCCTACAGGTTAAGGATGTTAAGGTATATTCCTTACTAAAAGCCTCTCTATCGTATACAACTCGGATAGATACAAACCATTCACATTGACAAATAGGGCATTGAAAAAGCAACCCTGTATAAGCCTCTTTCAGCACTTCATTTTGTTCCACTGCTTCAATAGGTTCAACACCTTCAGATATAACCCCGCAAGTTTTACATAAAACCTTCATCATTTACCCTCCTATCCCAAGATAGTTGCTACCACATAGATAATAAAAACGGTACTGCCCGCGACACTAATACCAAACGCTACTCTAAAAGCCCAGTCACTCCTTAGTTCTTTCATTTACCCTCCTCTATAAGCCCACCATGAGGCTCACCACCGAGTAGCCTTTCCATTAACCCCTTAGCTCCCTCAGTGGTTACTATTATGTTAAGTATCCTATCACCCTGTACCGGCTCTTCACCTACCGACTTGCCCTCAACCCTGTCCCACACTTCCTTGAACGGAGTAACCTCACGATTGATAGCTCCCTCAATAGTGGATTCAATAAACTGCCTCCTCTTTTCCTTATCTTTAAGAGCGTGCTTTAGTTCAGAGGTGAGACTATATCCTTCCCTGTTACCTGATTTACCAGGTTTGAATTGCGTGGCCTCTCGATTCTCCTCAAGAGCCTTCAGGGTGTTAGGATGTACCTGCTTAGGTGTTTTGTTAGTTTCTCCGGTCATTGTTATCTAGACTCCAGTGGTAGACTTACCCTAATCACTAGTACATAGATAGCACGAATGGGAGGAAAAGTCAAGTAAGGTATGAATTAGTGAACAGAAATAGTGTTGAGTAAAGTGTTGAGTACTGGGGGGGATAAGATTAACGTAACCTTAGAGTGGAGTTAATCAAGGGGAGGGGAAGGTAAAAGGAATGAGATTTAGAATATAGTATATGCTCTTCGTGAAACTGCGATGTACTTGAGAGCCTCTACGTTTCTCTCGTTAAGTTTAGCATACCATACCAAGAGGGGTAGTCTCAAGCTAATCTATCACCCAAAAGGATGATTTTGGCATCACCTGAATGGGTGATTTGCTATCACCCAAAAGTATTATCGGCAACTGATATTGTATCACCCAAAAGGATGAGCACAGAATCACCCATTTGAGGGATGACAACGTGCTAACGACTGTGCTATTGTGAAACTGTAAGTTAAATAAAACATAGGAGGCGACAAAATGAATATCAGGTTAGAGATTGCAAAGAGGTTAGCACCGATAGCAGTGCCTGCAATACACGAGATACCGGTGGCGTTGCCGATGCCAGAGGTTATCACTCTACCACTGAAGAGGCCATAATGCCGAAACTACCCTCTGGGGTAGTCGCCAGGGACTAGCAATCCTGGCCTGATGAGGCAAGCTAGACAACAATAGGCTTATATCAGACAGCTAACGTTAGTGAAACTAGACAAGTTGAAGGTTATACATCGCCAAGTCTGCTAGGCTTAGCCGGGGTATCCCTTGTAACCCGGTGGTCAAAGCAAGGGGAAGCTATCAAGTGAAAGGAAGCTCTGGAGCGATAGCGAGGTAGTTATACTGAAAGGCTAGGGTACTATAGGCAATCCTTATGACTAGAAGCCTAGATAAGCCTTACTGAGTAAGCGGGTTAAAGGAAACCTCCCCGACAGCAATAGGATACTAGCCTTCCGCAAGGAAGAGTATAAATAATGAGGGGCTAGCAGCCGGGTTACGGTTCGGCTGACTACCTCTCTGGGACACAAAGCCTAGCCTCCACGTGGTGTGTCCTGGGTAACGCTAATAAGGCTAAGAGGTATAAGATGCTAAAAACAATTGAGGCACTAAGATTGGAGAACCAAGCTAGAGTTGATACTACTGCTCGGCGTGATGTAGTCAGGGACGGACTCTATTACAACTTCCGCTATCGTAATGACAGCTACAAAGCACGTAAGGCAATGATACACCCTACTTTAATGATTGCCAAGCGGGGTGACTCTATGCTTCGCTTATATGATGATGGCTCACATCAACCCACTAAGAACCAAGAAGCCGCTATGATTAGCAAGTGTAAGGGATGGCACCAAAAGGAACGCATCTTAAAACAATTACAGATGCCGGCTTACCGGCAATGGCTCAAGGATAACAGGCTAAAAACTAAAGATAATCCCTATTCTTCTTGGCTTATTAACGTGGTAAATAGCTGTAACAGTAGTAAATAAAAGGAGGTAAAGGGAATGAATAACCTAAAGAAACTAACAAAGGGGCAGCTAATACATCTGGTAGTCAACGTCTGTGGCAAGGACACGGGAATGATAGAAGCGAATCTAAGGAAATGTCTGGCAACACAACAGACCGCTATTGATAGCTGTCGGGACTGCCAGGACATAGCAACAAGGCTTAATGTAAGCTAACCTCTTCACCCACTGGCTCTCAGGTTCTTCATCGACTCCTGGGTGCCAGCAGTGAGTAGGATAGCTCATAGCACATTAACAATTGAATAGTTCGACAAGCTCACTACCTGTGGCGAGAAGCGGTAGCGAGCTATAAATAGAGCTTAAAGGTTGGATATACCGGGCCGGCGGAAGGAGTAAGCGTGAAAAAGTATAATGTGTCAGTTACATTTACCATTCAAGCAACCAGCAGAAACCAAGCGTGGGATTTAGCCGAGGAACTTATTGATAAGCACTTACGCAACCTGGCAAATGTTCATAGCGTGACCGAACTCCCAAACCCAGACTGGTGGATAGCCGTCAACGAACCTATTAAAGCGAGATAAAATAAAACATAGCCGGCCCGGCATATCGAGCAATTCACACTGAGCATAGTCGAAGTGTTAAGCTCAAGAATAAGAAGGAGGTAGACTAATGGTAACAGCGAGAGACCTGAGAAAAGTCCTCAAGAAGAGCGGACACAGTGAAGACACAGAAATCACCAAGTACAAGGGGAAGTATCACTTACTACATATCTTCAAGAATGGGAATACAGTCCCCTTGATTATCAGTGAGGACATCGAGGAGATTAAAGACCATATCGACCTTTACATCATTACCTAATACCAGTAATGCCAAGGAAAAGCAAGAATAAGAAGGAGGGATTATAGAATGGAACATGCGACCGACTCAACCATATTTAAGGAGTATAAGGGAAGGATAAACGACACAAGGCGCCGAGGCGGTCAGTATTGGACCAACCTTGTGGCTTCACTACTACGCCAAGCAGATGCCGAAATAGGTAAAGACGAAACAAACAAGCTGATTCGTGAATGTAATCTATCTAAGTACGGCTGGCAGGAAGAGAACCAACCATACAGCCAATTCTAGGGGCTTTAACAAGGAAAGTAATAGCAGAGGAGGTAATATGGACAAGATAGCAATGATACGGGAAGTTAGAAATCAGACAGGTCTAGGTCTGAGAGAATCTAAGGAACTGGTTGAGGAGTTTCAGAACGGCGACTTGGTGGGGTCTCAAGAACTAATGGCAAAGGTAATGGCTAAAGTAAAAGCCAATCCCCACAGCCGTAGTGATGACGCTAGGAAGGCTATTAGAGATAAGGTGAAAGGCTTGTATTGGATAGTGGAGGGCTTAAAGGACATTTGCGAAGGGGACTTTGATATGCTCGACTTGCCGGACATCAGAGAACAAACCGAGAAGGTAGCCGATGATGCCCTGATGATTAGGGATAGGTTAGTGCGCCGACTGGAAGATACCCTAGAAACAGAGGAGGTAGACTAATGAAATGGATAGTCAGGGAAATTGTCAAGCAAGAATATATCTATGAAGTTGAAGCTGAGACAGGAGAACAAGCAACACGGATTGTTGAGCAAGGAGAGGCTGGTCTAGCCAAGTCGACACGAGAACTAAAACCACAGCATATAACTCACCCTGCTGGCTATCCTTTCTCAGTGCCAGTATAGCTCAAATAAATATAGGAGGGATTATAGAATGAACGCACTCGAAATGACAATGGCTTGGGAATCTAAGAAACGTAAGCATTTACAGGTATGCCTTAGGTGCGGGCACTTGAACAACAAGGAAGAGGATGTGTATAAACGTATTTGCCGATGCGCCACGCCTGTATTATGCAACGCAAAGAACATAGGCAATAGAACAATAGCTGAGATGCGACAACTACCAGAATACCGCCACCACTTTCCCAACCAATAACCGATACCAAGCAGCCCTGAGCCAATTCTAGGAGCAAGGAAAGTAATAGTAGTAAGGAGATAATATGATACTGGACGCTATGGTTGATATGGGTATCTTTGAAATTCAGTGCGATAAGGATAAGGTTATATGGAGCGTAACAGAAAGATTAACCAGTTTCACTATAGAATTTGAATCACTGGACGATGCCCTTTACTGGATTAAGCGAGAAGTCAACTCGGTAGTAATAGAGGAGGACTAACTAATGCCAATAAAAGATGAAGTAGAGTTTATATGTAAGTTTTGTGGACACAAGAAAGCTCGTAGCCCACTAAGAGCTTGCGGTAAATGCGGTCGCTTCACTTTTGAAGGTGCTACACGGCAATATCGTGAAACAATAGAGAAGATAAACAAACAAGCTGCTGAGGAAAAAGAGGCTGCCAGAGTTACACTGAGGAAACAGTTAAAGCCACTCAATGTTCAAGCCCACGAAGAGCTAAAAGCTATCCGAGTCCTTGAGCAGAAAACATTAAGGAGGTAAACTATGAGTAATTATACTAGACATTTTGAATGCGGTTGTAAAATTGTGGTCATAGGTGAACTGACCAACGCCACGATAATTTACTGCGCCAAACACGAATACGCTCCTGCTATGTATGAGGCTTTGAAGGCACTACAAAGCAAATTCAAAGTAGCAGCACTCATGGCGGGACTATCAGAACAAGTGATAGCCTGTGAATTAAGTCAATCTAACGAGGCACTATCCCTAGCCGAGGAGGAAAACTATGAATAACTATACTAAAGGGGAATGGTACACAGTCTATGATAGGGAAAACGATAGCTACCACATATACGCCAGGCAAGAGAAAGTGTCTGATATTTGGATTACCGAAATAGAAGATGAAGCCAATGCCCGCTTGATAGCCCAAAGCCCTAGAATGGCTGAATGGATTGCTAAAGTAGCCAAACAAGGCTTTACTACTTTCCCAGAAGATAGGAAAGTAGCTAGAGAACTCATATATTAGAAATGATTGAGCAAGTCCTATCACTGGTCGAGGAGGGTAAATGAAAATTAAAGAACTGAGGCTGAGTTTGAAACTGTCTCAGGAGAGGTTCGCTGCCAAGCTAGGGGTTTCTACGTTCACTGTAAGACGCTGGGAGCATCAAATTCATTTGCCTAACTTTGCGAACCAAAGGGAAATCAAAAGGGTGTTCGGGGTAGACCTATGAAGAAAGAGCACGCCCACTTCTGGTTTATCGAGGCAGATGGTAAGGGGTATTGTAAAGTGCCGGGTTGCCATGCCACTAGAGACTTTAGCAGCCAGCTAATATATCAGGAACCCACTCACCCTAGTGGTCATACTCAGCCTGCGTTAAAGGTTAAACACTCCCCGATGCTACCATACGCAGGGCATAGGCTATGAAATATATCAGATATAAGGAGGGGGAAAATGGAAACCTTAAAAGAGATAGAGAAGAGACACGAAAAAGAAAAGGAACAGTTTACATCAGATTGTCCTCATACTGAAGTCAAGGTGTGCGACCAAACCATTGGCTTTAGGCACAGGGAGATAAGCCTAATCTGTGATAGGTGTAGGCTCAATCTACTTGGTTATACTATTGATGGTGATATGAGTTATATGTCCTACGTCAGAGATTGCGTGAAGGGACATCCGTCAAATAGGAAGTAGGCTATGAAATATATCAGATATAAGGAGGGGGAAAATGAAACGTTACCCACATTTTATTCTAAGGACTGTTCATAATGGACGTATAAGGTTCGACAACGAATGGTGGATACCACAAGAACCAACTGACCGCTTAAATGGGATACGACTTGCTTTTGGTATCTATGTTGAAGGCGTGCATACGCATCCTGTAAAAAGGTTAGATATATTATGCCTGTGGGGTAGCGAAGAGGCATACCACGCATGTCAAAGGGAAGAAGATGAAAAAGCGTTCCTTGATGCTGACAATAAGTCAAAAATGCTTTTAGCTCCGGAGGGTTTTTTTAGACAATACTGGTGGCATCCTGTGGAGCCACCCAGTGATACTTGTCCTGAGTTTGCCGAAGGATAGCCCTACAGTAAATTCTACTCAACACTTTTATTTATCCTGAGTGGGGTTCAAGTCTCTAAACTTGAAGGGGTGGGGTATAGTATTATATTATTTAATTTTTATTAAGGGGTAGTCATAGACAATTTTTACCCAATACTAAATGACAAGAATTTGGACAAGAACTGGTCAAGAATGACAAGGCGTCAAGAATGACAAGGAAGTCAAGAATGACAATCATTCAGAACCCTCAACAATGTTAAAGTAGTTAATTCCCCCGACAAGTTTGTATGTCCAGTTCTTACCTGTCGGGCTGGTTATGATACCATCTACCCAGTTCTTAGCAACCACCAATTTGGCTTCCCCTTTGTCTAGTGAGACGGCGATACGAGCTTTCTCCAACATACCTGAACCGCCTTTGGGTAACGCAGCCCCCTGGTTCTTGTGGCAAGCTATGACGGCTATACCCTTACCCCCTGCCAGCCTATCATATATCCTTCTTATAAGAGCTACCCCTTTGTAATACTCATTCTCATCACCACCAAGCTCAAGGAAATCTATGAAGTTGAAACCATCAGGGTCTAATACCTCATCGAAGTTACTACTCCTTATAACAGGCTGAAAGATACCCGCCCATTGCTCTAATGTTAGTTCTTTATCTTGAAGTAAGCGGTTTCTTAATTCATCCCGCCCCATCTCACTTGAATAGTAGGTTATAGCTCGCCCATTATTTCTATTCATCTTAATGGCATTGAGTATAAACGCTGTTTTACCGGCATCCTTACTACCAAACACAATCACGATATTACCTGCGAATACCTTGCAATAGGTATGTATCCCAAAGGGTAAGATTAAGTTTATCGCTGTGCCTGCCTCACCTAGTAAATCTATCGTCTCGACGCTATCATCTATCACCTTAAAGCCACTCCCTGCTTTCACGATTTGTTTCTTTTTATTCGTTTTACTCAGGTTTAATAATACCTTATTGATAGCGTGCCTGTAGTCAGCTTGCTTTGGGTCAAACGGATTAGCTCCTATTTGCCTATACCATTGCTCCCTTGTCAGTGTCTCACCAACTAACAGAGGTAGTAAGTCAGTAATAGCTTTGTGAGCTTGAGCATAGTTCCCATCTCTAGGCGTGGGTAATGCCTCAATATCCTGTTCCATGCCAGGCAACTCAGCAATATCATTCCCTGCGTCTAACCATTCGGTTATATCCTTTACGGGTAGTATAACCACCTTCACTTCTCGTGCTTGCTCTTTGAGAGCCGAGCTAACCTGATAGGCATACTCATAGCCAGGAGCATCATTGTCCGGTATCAGTACCACACGCTTGCCCTTAAAGTATCCTGCATATTCAGGTTTCCAAGCACTTGCCCCTCCAGGGCAGGTAGTGGCGACTTGCCCCCAGCCCCATAAGGTATCGCAATCCTTCTCCCCTTCGACAAAGTAGATAGTATCAGGCTCTTCCAGTATTTCTGGCAGGTGATACGGAACACGTCTGACATCTTTCATATCCCATACCCACTCATTCTTACCATTCTTGTGCCGTTGACTAAATCCTTTCGGGTCAAACCTTACTACCTGAAATAGAAAGGCGCCTGCTTCGTCAGTATAGTTGTATTCAGCGACAATCTTCTTGGCAGAGGATGATGGTGCGGGTTTGTCGTCTATGAATAAATCAGTCATCGTAATACCTATCGCTTGGCATACTGCCTCAGTCTGGCACCCAGACAAACAGTGAAGAAGTAACCTATCCTCCTTCAGTGTTATATGGAGAGATGGATTGCGGTCGGGGTGAGCAGGGCAGAGCGATAGGTAACTGCCATCAGATTGCTTTTTAACCTTATTGAGATTGCCGAGTACATCTTCAAGTAGCATCTCTCTCTCCAAGCTCAATAGGATACCAGTCAGAACAAGGATTAGTTACCTCCGTAGTTTCACGGCAACTACATACACTATCGTTAGAATGGTAGCAGGTCGCACAGGATTTTATTCGGACGCTTTGGATAGTGACGTAACTGATAAAAGGTATGCCACCGTACTCAATAGAGGGTAGCTTACCTGATTTCACCCAGCGATATAAGGTGGCTTGCCCTTTGCCAATAAGTGGAGCAGCTTGAGGTATGGTGTAGTAATCTTGCAGAGTCATTATGATAAGATGTTACCACGATAGGACTTAATTGTCAAGTATATCATTTGGTTGCATTCGTTCTAAGCACTCGGCACATCGCAATCAGGGAAGTGTAAAAGCCCTTTAATAATCTTGGGCTTCATCGGTAGCCCTGATACAAACTCATTAAACTGCTCCTTTGTTTGCCAGCAAGGTCTTATCAAATGGCAGTCATCGGCATAATGGTAATCTTTTTGGCAAATCAAGCACCAAAGATGGTCATTAAATTCTGAAAAGACAAGGTCTCCACCTGTATGCCCCTTCGGACATCTGTAACCCAACTCGCTAGGCTCATCAACAATTATAGCGCCTGGAGGTAGATTACGCCTGCCATATTTCTGGGCTAATTGCTCATCTGTTAATGTTAGCGAACTCATAGCTTCACCTACCTTCACCACTCCAGCACCCAATACCACACCCCGTCTTTCTTAACCACTGTCTGTTTTTTAATAAGATGCCCTCGGTATATTTCCCCAGCGTACATAGTATCGTTAGGTCTCACTCGATAGATAGTCCCATCCTCTCTCCACTTGTAGGGCACGTGTAGATATTGACAATCAGGAGCAATTAAACAATCATCAACAAAAGGCTTTGGAGCTTTTAAGTCTTTCTCCCCTTTGAATATAGCTTTGTTAATACTTTGCCCTTCCCAATCAAACCCCGACCAATCGAAGGCACGACCAGAACGCCCGCAGACAGTTGAATTATGCTTTGCTACCTTATATGCTTTTCTCATCTACCCTTGCCCCTATACCTGTTTGGCTTTTAGGATTTCTCTGCGGATAGTCTCGTAAGAAACGCCAAATATACCGGCTATCTCCTGGTACGTCTTACCATCTTTCTTATGCAGTACTTCACAAACTAAACCAGCCAAGGCAACTGGTAAGGTGCTATTACCAAATAGTTCTATACTGCCTTCATTCTCTAAAATCTTGCGCTGGTGTTGTTCACTAACTGCTCTTAGATTGGGTACATCTGGACTCCATACAAAGGCAGTAGGTGTGCTTCCGTCAAGCGCTCTTAGTATTTGATATTGGGACTCTCGTGGGATTTCCTTTGAGGAACTTTTGACTTCTACTAGAATTACCTCGTCCCCCTTTTTACAAAGGAAATCGGGGAAGCCGTTATGATAAACTTCCCAACCTTCAGCTACCATCTTATCAGCGAAGGCTTGCTCTGTCGCTGTTGGCATTTAGCCCCCCTTTTTGTTACCCCTGCCACCTTGCTTGCCAGCTTCACGAGCTTGCTTTGGGATACATTCAGGACAATACTTCCGCCTCTGCCCTTCATATAGCGGGAACTCGTTGTGGCAACCCCAACAAATATAACTACCTATTCTTCTTTTCGTTGTCTCCATATCCTTAGTCTATCAGAAACTAAAGGGGTTGTCAAGTGTTTTGATTTATTTTTTATTCAGCTACGGATTATTTTCTAAAAGGGCTTGACAATCTCTTTGAAAGGTGTATAATGAGAGTAGAACCCTTTGCTGGCTGAACTCTATGGTGAACCAGTCACAGAGTAGTATAAGCGAATGAAAACCGAATGTAGTGAAATTCTACAGAGGGAACTAAGTCTGGGCTACCAGTCCGCAAGGGGGATAATTAAGGAGGCGAATATGGATATTACTACATTCCTTAAAGAAAATAATGCTAGGTTAAGTTACGAAGATAAGTGGTTGGTATGGACTGAGGTTTGGTGCCAATGGCAAGTTTATCAACAGGTATATCGTAGAAGAGTTAGCCGAATCCATGAAGGTGAATCGTTAGAGGATGCGCTAGGGGCTTTGGGTGGCGAAGAAGAAAACCTAATGTAAGGAGACTAATTTAAGGAGGCATAAGATGGTAGAACGAGTGGTTTATCTTTTTCCAAGGACTCCCAAAGGGCATTTCAATATCCAGATGGACAAGGCTCTGTGTGAGAAGGGCAGCCATTTCTTTTGCCAGGGGCATTTATCTGCCGTGCCGATAGAAGAGCAGAGCAGAAACATCGAGTATTGTTCAGAGTGTTATGCGAGTATTAAGGAGCAGGAATGCACCTATGAAGGCAAAAGGAATGGATAAGAAAGTAATTGATGTAATATCAGGGGAAATGTGTGATGAGGCTCAAAAAGCTGCTGAGAGCTATTCGGCATTTAATTCTACTTACGAAGGGTTAGCTGTTATTCTTGAGGAATTTGAGGAACTAAAGGCAGAAGTGTTTAAGAAACAATCTCAATATAACTATGAGAAAATGCGTAAAGAAGCCATCCAGCTTGGGGCTATGGCTATGCGTTTCATTCACGACACTATTGATTAAGGAGGAACTATGGCAAAGAGAGAAGCAATCAGAGACTGTAAGCGGTTCTGGAAGGCGGTAGAGAAATCAGGGTTGAGTAAAGATGAGTTTTTGCTTACTCCCGAAGGGAAGGTGTGGGAAGCAAAGGATTATATGAACACCTGCCCTTTGTGCGAGTATGGTACGGGTAAGGAGGACGACTGCGGAAAATGTCCTCTTAAAACTCAGTATGGCAAGGACTGTTATGAACTTGGCTATGTGTTCGTTGTTCGTTGTCCCCCTAGATGGTTCAAAGCTATTAAGGGACTGAAGGAATGACAAAAGCACAAATAGAGGCAAGAGATGGGGTGAATTGAATGACCAACCGGCACGTAGTAACCAAGCAGCAAGCGCCTTCTATTAAGAGTATCATTGCCGAGTTAGAGGCTCAGTTAGAAATAGAGGTAGACCCCAAAAGCAGAGAGCAACTTATGAAATACCTGGAATACTGGGAAGGGATAATTTGGGAAGGGATTATTAAGAAGAAGAAGGCAAAAGGAGAGGAAAGCCGATGTTAAAGCCACTGAGTGATGAGGCTATAAAAGAAGCAATGATAAAGGCAAGAACAGATGGCCAAGAATACACTCTTACTAATGACGGCAGGGCTATACCTTTCCCTGAACGTAGAGTAGCCCGTGCAGCCGAAAGAGAGAGGACAAGGCAGATAGTGGAGATACTTGAGGGGGATTACCTGGGTGTCTCTGAGAAACTGATAGATGAACTCAATAAGGATGGCAAATAATGAAGAGGGTAGATAAATGCTAACTGAAGCAGAGAAGAAGCGAGTAAAGGAACTCCATAGGGAAATATGGGATGAGGAACACAGTGGGAAGGGTGGGTTTTCCCTAAAATTAGTCAGACTTACCGAAGAAATGCAGGAACTTTACCATAAACAGGAGGGTAGATAAATGAGAGTCTGTAATTGTGCTTATTGTCGTTCAGGTACTACTAGGGAAGAGCGGTTTAAGGCAACAAACAATACGGTGAAGAGGACTATGGAAATACTAAAAAGGAGAGTAAGGAAATGATTAAAGAAGAACTACAGACACAAATCAAGGTGGTAGCTGAGGCACGGCATAAAATAACCGAACTCAGGGAAGAAAAGAACATCGCTTTGTCTATGTGGGAAAATGAAAACAAGGAACTCTTACGCTCACTGGACATTATGACGGAAGAAGTGAGTGTGGTTGAGGCATGGTTGCGCACTCTCACACTGAAAGCCTACAATGAGACTGGTAGCAAAGCCCCTGCCGTTGGGGTATCTGTAAAGATGTTTGAAGTCTTGAATTATGATGCGGATAAGGCAAAGGAATGGGCTTTAGAGCATCGGGTTGTCTTGAGTCTTGATAAGAAATCCTTTGAAGATTTTGCAAAGGCTACGCCACTAGAGTTCGTTTCTATTACTGAAGAACCGAGGGCACAAATCGCAACTAACCTACCAGTGGAATAGAGACCCTGATATATTTAAGAAGGAGGGAGAGAGATGAAAGAAATACCAATGTTCTTCATTGTTATTTGGGTGATTAGTGCCTTAGCAGGGCTAGGGATGTTAGGTATTGGTGTATGGGCAATTATTAAACTGGTTAATCGTTTTCTTTAAGGAATTATAAATTGATAGAAAGGAGCGTGAAATAAAATGCCGTTTGAAAGTGTAATTGTACCAAATAAGGCAGACGTGGTAAAGACAGCAAAGAGTGACGCTATGGAAATAGTTTACACAGACAAGGGCAAGGAATATACCAAAAAGATATTCGACAAGAAGCTATGGCCACTCTTTGCTGTCAACACCCCTGTCAAGATAACAATGGACAAGCAGGGCGAATTCTGGAACATTGTCTCAGCGGTTAGTGCTAAGGATGAACCGC
>LAZR01000289.1_pt1 | contig 47246 bp, 31 predicted proteins | sample 329461 | NCBI WGS metagenome assembly LAZR01 (sample SAMN03002196, study PRJNA259156) | marine sediment metagenome | biome: sea floor; feature: Hydrothermal impacted sediments; material: marine sediment; isolation source: Loki non-amplified sample from Loki's castle hydrothermal vent sediment ...
CCCCCGTCGTCCTCGGTGACCAGGTCGCCCGTGCGGTACCACTGGCGCCCGTCGAACTCGACGAACGGGGACGGGCCATCGTAGTTCAGGTACCCGCCGAAGACGCTCGGCCCGCGGACCAGCAGCACGCCCCGGTCCCCGGGGGCCACGCGCCGATTCGTCTGCGGGTCCACCAGGGCATACTCCAGCGAGCCCATCACCTGTCCGATCGTGCCGGCGCGGGGGGAGTCTTCGTGGTTCACGGCGACGATGGGCGAGCACTCCGTCACGCCGTAGCCTTCAAGCACGGTCGTCTGCGGACATCGCCGGGCGAGGGCGCGATAGACGCGATCCGGGCACTTCTCCGCCCCGGATATCACCAGCCGCAGCGAGCCGAGCTTGTCGGCGCCCGAAGCGCGGACGATGCCGCTGAGGAACGTCGGCGTGCCGGCCAGGATGGTCGCCTTGTAGGCATGGATCATTTCCCCTCCGGCGGCGCCGTCCGTGGGGTTGGGGTGATACACCGCCCGCAGGCCCAGGCACATGGGCAGCAGGATCGAGACGGTCAGGCCGAAGGAATGAAACGGCGGCAGCAGGCCGAGCATGCTGTCGGCCGGCGAGATCGAGAAGCAGTCCCAGCCGTCGGCGATATTTGTGAGCATGTTCCGGTGGGTCAGCGGGACGGCCTTGGGGACGTTCTCCGACCCGCTGGTGAACAGGATGACGGCCGTGTCCGGCACGTCGCGATCCCGCAGCGACCTGGCGCCCAGCCGCGCCCGCACCCAGGCGGATAGCTTGGCCCCCCAACCCAGCGCCGCCGCCAGGTCGGCCCGGCCGTCAGAGGGCTGGAGCGTCTGCAGCTTGGTCACCAGCGACGTGCGGTCGGTGACGAAGTTCATCGCAAACAGCGGCGAGTCATCGCGATCGCTGGTGCGCCGAATGGCGACGGTCTCGCCGTCGGGCAACAGGTCGAGCTGTTCGGCCAGATCGGCGGTGGCCAAGTCGAACGCCGTGGTGGGCCCGAGCTTTTGGCCCATCGAGACGCTGTCGTCGAGGACGAAGATGGTCGTTCGCCCCACCTCCGCCGACGGGAGCAGCGCCAGGGACCCGCACCCCGTGAACCGCGCCAATGCCGCCGCCAGCAGCGCGATGATCAGACATCGCAAGGCCAGCAGGATGAGTTGCTCGATCTGCAGCCTCCGGCGATGGCGCCGCAGCGCCTGGCGGATGAACTGCATCGCCGCCCAGTCGCGCAGGCGGAACCGGCGACGGTTGAGCAGGTGGATCAGGATCGGCACGGCCACCGCCGCCAGGCCCGTCCAGAAGATTGCCGGGTGAATGAACGGCATGGTTACCTCTTCGCTCCGGCTTTGCGGACGGCGGCGGCGCGGGCGGCCAGGAACGTCAACAGGGCGGCGTCCAGATGGTCGGCGGTGGAGATCAGCTTGTAGTCCATACGATGCGAAATGCACGTGCGCTTGACCGCGTGGCAGAACGCGTCGACGGCCTCCAGGTAGCCCTGCCGAAGCGAGCGCGGCTCGATCAGCAGACGGCCGGTCTCTTCCAGGCCGCGAAACATCGTGTTCCGCTGGAACGGGAACGTCAGTTCGTCGGCGTCCATCACGTGCAGCACGACGACCTCGTGATCGTAATGGCGAAAGTGCTGCAGGCCTCGCAGCACGCCGTCCAGATCGGCGAACAGGTCGCTGACCAGGCACACCAGCCCGCGACGGGGAATCTTCTCGGCCAGGATGTGGCAGATGCTCTCCAGCGAGGTCTTGCGGCGCGGCTCGACGACGTCCATCTCATGGATCATGCGCCGCAGTTGGTTGGCCTTGGCGCCGGGGGGAATGTAGGCCCGCAGGTCGTCGTCGAAGACGGCCAGCCCGACGGCGTCCTGCTGCTGCTGAAGCAGGAACGCCAACGACGCGGTCACACTGGCGGCGTACTGATACTTGCTCATTCCGCCGTCGCGGGCGTAGTGCATCGACTCGCTGGCATCGAGCACGAAGGTAGCCTTGAGGTTGGTCTCCTCTTCGTACTGCTTGATATAATAGCGGTCGGTCTTGGCCTGAACCTTCCAGTCGATGTGGCGCGTGTCGTCGCCGGGGGCGTACTCGCGATGGCTGGCGAACTCCACGGAAAAGCCGTGGAACGGGCTCTTGTGCAGCCCGGCCATGAAGCCCTCCACCACCAGCCGAGCCTGCAGGTCCAAGCGAGAAATCTTGGCCAGCACCTTCGGGTCGAGGTACTTGCGAAGGTCATCGGAGTTTTGTTGGTCAGTCAGTTGGCTCACGTCACAGCTCTTCCCGCAGGATTGCTCGCATCGCCGGCGGCCTTCGGCAAAGCGCGGCTACACTTCGATGGCCCCGGAGGTGTCCGGGTTGACGGCGATAGCGGATTCGTTGGCTGGGACGATGCGAAGCAACTCCTCCACCAGCCGGTCGGTGGTCATCCCTTCGGCATCGGCGTTGAAGTTCAGGACCAGCCGGTGTCGCAGCACGGGCTTGGCGACGGCCTGGATGTCTTCGGTCGCCACGCAGAACCGCCCTTCCAGCACGGCCCGGACCTTGCCGGCGAGGATGAGGTATTGGCACGCCCTCGGCCCGGCGCCCCAGGAGACATACTGGCGGACGATCTCGGGCATGTCGGCGGCGATGTGTCCGCCGTCGACCAGGCGCGTGGCCCGCACCAGCCGCATGGCGTACTGGACGACATGGTCGGCGACCGGCACCTGGCGAATGATCTCCTGCAAATGGACGATTTCCCGGCCGTCGAGGACCTGGGTGAGCGTCACGTCCTGCGGGGCGGTCGTCAGGCGGATCACGTCGAACTCCTCGTCCCACGAGGGATACTCCACGAAGATCTTGAACATGAAACGATCCTGCTGGGCCTCGGGCAGCGGGTAGGTGCCCTCCTGCTCGATGGGGTTCTGCGTGGCCAGCACGAAGAACGGATCGAGCATCGGCATGCGTTTGCCGCCGACGGACACCTGCCGCTCCTGCATGGCCTCCAGCAGCGCCGCCTGGGTCTTGGGCGGGGTGCGGTTGATCTCATCGGCCAGGATGATGTTGGCGAAGATCGGCCCCTTCAGAAAGCGGAATTCCCGATCGCCGGTGGTGCGGTTTTCCTGGATGACCTCCGTGCCGGTGATGTCGGAGGGCATGAGGTCGGGCGTGAACTGGACGCGGGCGAAGGACAGGTCCAGGCACTTGGCCAGCGACGAGACCATCAGCGTCTTGGCCAGCCCGGGGACGCCTTCGAGGATGGCGTGGCCTCGCGCGAAGATGCAGATCAGCAGTTCCTGGAGCACCTGCTCCTGTCCGACGATGGCCTTGGCCATCTCGGTGCGGATGGTCTGATAGGCGCTCGTGAGACGCTCGGCGGCAGCCAAGGCCTCATCCGATGCGGGTGCGCCCGCGTTGGACGGTGTCAGTTCATCGTTCACGGTGATCTCCTTGTGCGGTCACCCCGTGCGTGGGCGATTTCCATTGAAGGCAAGTTCATTGGCCGTCATCGCTGATAAATGGGCAGGTAGCCGTAGGGCAACTGCAGGATGATACAGGCGATGGCCGTGCGGTAGCTGGTCCCGACGCCGCCGGACCAACTGCCGTCGATATTCTGTTTCTGGCGCAGGGCGCGGTCGATGGCTCGGTAGTAGCGGGGCCACTGCGGCCCGCCGCGCTGGTAGAGGGCCTGGGCGTAGTAGAAATGCAGGTAAAACCAGTGTCCCCACACGTCATGTTGGTCGCCCGTGCCCGGGTCGCCGTAGGGCCGCATGTATTGCCACAGCCGCTCGACCATCTTCGCCTCGGCCCCGGCGCCGCCGGCCTGGCGGTCGTAGACGCCGGCCGCATAGAAACACGCCAGGGCCGCCGCCGAGATCGCCGGGCGACCTTGCCCGCGGCTGTTGGCGGCGTAGCAGATGCCGCCGTCGCTGACCTGACAGTGTCGCAGATACGCGACCGCCCGGTCGATCGTGCTGGTGGGCACGGTGATACCGACGTTCCGACACGCCCGCAGCGCCTGCAGTTGTGTGATGGTCACCGAGCCTTCATCGAGTCTGACATCGGGACTGTAGTACCATCCGCCGGCGTGGCGGAGTCGCTCGCCCAGGTCCGACTGAGAGCGGACCGTCAACTGAACGGCCTTGGTCAGCACGTCGTGGATGCGGCGCTCGTACTGCGGGTTGACGTCGACCCCGTAGCACTGGGCCAGGAACAGCATCGAAAACCCATGCCCGTACATCGGCCGCCCGCTGCCGGCCGAGGAAATCAGCCCGTCGGCCGGACGCGAGTGTTTCAGAACGTAGTTCATCGCCCGCGTCACCTGGCGGGCGTAGGGGCCTTCTTCGGGAGTCGAGCCGTTGGCCATTAGCGCCATCCCCGCCAGGGACGTCATCACCGTGGAGTAGCCCCTGTAGAACGAGCCCACGTTCCAACTGCCGTCGTTGCGCTGCGTGCGGACGAGGTACTCCAGGCCCTTCTCGATGGCGGCCTGCGTTTCGCGCGTGACGATCTCGGGCAGTTGCGGCCCGGGTGTGGCCGCGCGGGCCGTCGACGTCAGACCATCTTGAAAGGCGCCGGCCGTCAGCACCGTGATGGCCGTCAGCGCTGCCAACGCGCTCAGTCCAGTCAGCGCCGGCCAACTCGCCGCCGACCATCGCCGGTGTCGCCTAGTTTGTCTTGCCATAAATGCACAATCCTTCCGCCGTCCCAACAATCAGTCGGTCTTCAACGATCGTCGGCGGCATCCGCACATTTTCGATGGCCCTGACGGGACCTGTCGACGAGCCGGCGACCTGGCCGTCGGCCAGCGACAGCACATACGCCCGACCGCCTCCCTCGCCCCCGCAGGCGACGACCACACAATTGCCGGCAAATGCCCAGCCCAACCCCCAAGGCCTCACCGGCCACGCGCGGAGGAACGGTTCGTTCCACACCAATCGCCCAACCGTCAGGTCGATCTTCTGTAGGTGGACGCTCGGAAGAAAGCCTGATCGTTCTGTAGGCTCGGCCGGTAGGGTCCAACAGACCAAGTACAGGTCACCCGCCCACAGACGGATGTTCGAAACCGCCGCCGGTAGCCCCTCAATAGGCGCCGCTTCGATGCGGGCGGACGTTCGGCCATCCGCAAGCGACACCAACTCGACCCGACCCCCGCTGTCGCCATTGACACCGACGGCAACCCGATCGGTCCCGACGGCTTCCAGCGACGTCGGCAAGATCGCGCCGGACAGCTTGCGGCTCCATAGGGGTTGCGACATCCCTTCGACGTCGTAGGCCGTCAATTCCGCGTCGCTGGCGACCACGACGAACCCGCCGCCCGTCACCAGCGCGCTGAGATGCTGATTCGCCCGAAACTCATCCGCCAATCGCTTGCCTGAGGCCACATCGATACACCAGGCGGTGTTCGTTTGGCCGTTCGTCACCAACACGACTCCGGCCTTCATCGCCAGCCGAGGCCTCGCGATCTCTTGCCCCAGCGTCGACCGCCAGCGCACCGCGCCTGTCGGAATATCCAGACAGGCCACCGTCCCGTCTGCACCGATGACGACCCATGCGTCGGCCCCGCCGATCATGGCGGCCGGGGCGCTATAGATACCGGTCTGTTCGCCGACAACAGGCTTGGTCCACCGCGTCTGGCCGGTCTGGACGTCCAAGCCGGTGACGGTCTCGGCATCGGCGACCAACAGGGTCTCGCCGTCGGTACTCAATCCGCCCAGAGGAGGATGGCCTTGGGCCGCCCATAGAAAGAACGGATGCTCCGCCATCTTCACGGAAATGTCCTGCTGCCAGACGATCGCCTGGTCGATGTTATCGGCCGCCGTGTCGATGCGGAGCAACTGGCTATCGGTAAAGACGAACACGTCCCGATCGATCCGGATCACCTTGCCGAGACTCTCGCGCAACAGGCGCGCCGAGGCGGGCTGAATGACGAATAGTTTCTTCAATGGCAGGGGCAGATCGGGCGGTGGCGGTTGTTCGGGCTCTGTGGGCCGGGCTGAGGCGCCTTCGAGGATCTGCACCAGCACATCACCCAACGGCCCGGCCAGATCGGCGAATCGGACCGGCATCTGATCGGCCCGATCGCCCGCCTCGCGCCGCGCCAGTCGACGCGCGTCGGCGGCGGCCATCCCCGCAACCGAATTATGCCCACGCCGCACGAGCAGCGCCGCCCGCCCGACGTGGGCGGAAACGGCCAAGGGGCTGTCCGGGCGGCGCACGATCATCGCCAGCGCCCCGCGCGCCCGTTCCAGCCGGGCGTCGGCCTGGTCGCCCGAAAGGTCGTCGGCCTGGCGGTAGAATCGTTCGGCCGCAGCGAACAGCGCCTCGTCGGCCCGGGCGCTGTTGGGCCAGCGCCGACCGACCGTCTCCAGAGCATCGGGACTGTCCAATTGGCGCGCCTCGGCGAGTTCGGCCTCGGCCCGGACGTCATAGGGGGCGTAGATGTCCTGCCCGTGTTCGGCGATCAGGTCCGCAATGAATCCTTCGTGGATCAGCGTCCAGCCCGAAATCGGCACGTGCAGCGGGCCGAACCGCGTCATGCCGGCCGCCGGGCCGATCTCCACATCCACCAGATCTTCCTCGCCGAACCGGTCGGCCAGGTCGTGGGCGACCGCCAGCGCCGCGGCGATGTCGCCACCGGCTGCGTGGGCCTTGGCGCGGCGGAGCAGGTTGTGGCCTCGCTCCTGCGGGCTTTGGGCGTAGCGGTCGGCCTCGGCGAACATCGCCAGCATCCGGTCGTTGCTGTCGGCGCGGTTCCCGACGGCCACGTACGTGCGATACAACATCCCGTCCAGTTCCGCCGGGGCCGCAACGGCCAACTCGTCGGCCGTGCGCTCGCAGCGACGCAGGTCCGCCAGCGCCGCTGCGTATCGGCGCGAGTTCACCGCCGCCATCGCTCGGCGATACAGCAACTCCAGGCGTCGAGCGGGCGGCGCCGAGGCCAGCTTCGCATCGATCTGGCGACAGACTGTCTCGTAACTGACGTAGGCCGCCACGCCGGCGGCGTTGGCGGCGATGATGCGCCCGTCAGCGGTGATCAGATTGCCCAGAATGATCCCCGGGCCCGGAAGCGTGAACGACGACAGGTCCTCCGGCGTCAGCCGGTCACCGGTCAGGTCCAGCCGGATCAGTTCGCCCCGCCCGCTCAACAGCGCCGCCGTGGGCATCACGACCGGGCGGCCGTAAACGCCGGTGCGGCCCGGATCATCGCCAGAGACGCCGCTGGCATCGACGGCGAGCAGCGTCTTGCCGCCCTCGTCGACCGACAGCACCCTCAGGCCCTCGCGACTGAGCAGCACGCGGCGGTCGTCCAGGGCGGTCAGGTAGTGTTGGTTCTTGCGTCCGGCCCGCCATCGCAGGCGGCCGTCCTCACCGGAAAGACACAGCGCCTCCGAGCCGTCGGCGGGCAGACAGATCACGCTGTCACCCAGCACGAGCACGGGGTTGATCGGCATCGCCCCCCCTCCCGCCTGTGCCTGTGGGCCCAACGCCCTGTCATACTGATACGCCCACAGGGCTCGTCCGCTGTCGACCTCGTAGGCGGCCACGACGCCTGCATTGGTCGCCACGAACACACGGCCATCGGCAACGGCGGGCGGGCTGGCCTGAGCCACGAGTTCCATCACTATCGATATGGGGAACCTGTGCTCGATCCCCCCTGTTTCCGGCATCTGCGAGATGAGCGATTTCCAGAGCAGCCGCCCGTCGTCGGCGTCCAGGCACAGCAGGTGAAAGCTCTGGGCGTAGGACGCCACCAGCAGCACCTTGCCCTCGTGGTAGACCGGCGGGGAGACGAACTCGTAGACGCCCAGTTCGCTATCGCTCCGGCGGCTGTCCGGTACGGACCAGATCACCCGGCCCTGCTGGTGAATCGAGATCGCCATCAGCTCGGACCGCAACGGTGACGGCGATACGCCGCGGCCGCCGGGGGGGGCGGCCCACATCACATCGGCGCCGACCGACCTGAAACGACCCGTAACAAACACCTTGCCGTCACCGACCGCCAGCCAGTACCGCCCGATGTCCCGCGTAAAGCTAAACGGCCCCATCCTTCCGCGCATGCCCATCCGAGCCCGAAGCATCCTCAACTCACGACCGTCCCTATACACAGGGAACGCTTGGCGCCACAGCGGCTGGCCGGTCCGCAGGTCGCAACTGATGACGGCCTTTTCGGTCCGAAGGATCAGTTGCCCGTCGACGACCACCGGGTAGATCAGGGCGGGCATGATCTGACGCAGCGAGCCGTTGGGCTGGTTGGTCTGGGCGACGATCAGCCCGTCCCGCAGCTTGATCGACGTCGCCGGCTTGCCTGAGGAAGCGCCCAGGGACTGCTCCGTCGCCAGCAACGCAAGGTCCGGGCCCAGTTGTTGGCCCTGGTGGGTGAAGATCCATTCGGTTTCGCTGGGCATCTCCGCCTTGGACATAACCACAGCCCCGGATAGAGCCGCTTGTTTGGGCCAGGCCGGCCTCTGCCGCATCTGCCTTACGAACGCCAGCACGTTCTGTGTGCGCCCGCCCAGGGGCGCTTCCAGGTCCGCATGCTGAGCTTCCAGGTCCCCCTGCGCCTGATCCGCCGCGGCGGATTGGCCGGCCAGATGGTGAGCCACGGCGACCTGGGCCAGCAATACCCCGGCATGCGTGTGATCGTCGGTCAGGCCGATGGCCCGTCGCCAGTGGCGAGCGGCCGTCAAGAACTGCGCGCGGTTGAACGCCTCGTGCCCGAGCGCCTCCAGGGCCTTGAGCCCAGCCTGCGTGTGCACGTAATCCCGGACCACCTTCCGCAGCAATTGCCGATCGCCATCGGCGACGGCCTGCTGATACAGCCGCTCAGCCGGAGGCTCATAGAGCATCCGATAGCGCCGCAGGCCTTGGCGGTCCAATTGGCCGATCACCTCGTTGACCTGATCGCGCAAGGCAACGTAGCGTCGCCCGTCGCCGGCAGGCACGAACAGGGCCTCCTGCTGGCCCAGCAGCACCTGAAGGTTACGGAGGGCGTGATCGATCTGGCCGGCCTCGATCAGGCTGCGCGTCTCGGCGAGGTATCGGTTGACTTCATCGTCGTAGGGCACGAGCGTCGCCGGCCCGGAGGCGGATGGTCCGGTATCTTTCGAAGATTCAACGACAACGACGCGCCGAACAACACCCCCCTTGACGGCAACTTGCGCACCGGCCCCCTCGGCCAGGAAACCGAGGGCCAGCGCAAGGACCCAATACGCACTTCGGTTGCCGGTGATCATGTCTGAGAGCCTTCCCGAGCCGCTGCACACAGCGCCAGCCGCCCAATCCGACCGGCTAAACGCCCCGCCCGCCCCTCGCCTCCACCATCAGGCGGCAAGAGCGCTGCAAAGCACCGATTATAATGATCGCCAAGCCGGCCCACAAGGCCCATCCACCGCAGGCTCAATTCCTTAGTCGCCCCGGCATCCCAAGAGTTCCTGATGTTGTCTACGTCCCCCAGCCGCCCACCGTTCGCGCCAAGGCAACCTGGACGGTCGCCCCCGAACGGCTACAATAGCTGATGTAAGGGCTGGCCCGCAGCCCGCGGCGCCGATATCGGGATGTGAAACGAAAAAAAGCCGGATGAGGACACAAAAAACGTTCCTGCGAAAGGCGATGCTTCTGCTGGGGTTGGCTGTCTTGTCCGGGGTGATCGGGTGTTGGACTCAGGATCCCTCCGGCGTTGAGCGGGCGACCCAATTGCGGGCGGCTATGGCGAAACTTCAGCCGCTGCACGCGCCCCTGCCCCCACCTGCGCCTGGCGATTGGCTCGCAGAGCATCGCGAGCCCGGTCAGACGTTCGATCAGTATCTGCAATCCGACCCCGTCCGGCCCGATGATCAGCGGCGCGTGATCTACATCCAGTTGCTGGGCGAGTTCAATGACACGCAACGGCGGATCGTCGACCTGACGGCGGACTATATGGCGCGATTCTTCAACGCGCCGGTTACGACGCAGCCGGACCTGTCGTTGTCGATTATCCCCCCTCACGCCCGCCGCACGCACCCGAGCTGGGGCATGGAGCAGATCCTGACGGACCACGTGTTGCACGACGTCCTGCGCCCGCGATTGCCCGACGATGCGACGGTCTACCTGGCCCTTACCACGTCGGATCTTTGGGCCGGGAAAGGGTGGAACTTCGTCTATGGCGAGGCGTCGCTGCGCCAGCGTGTGGGCGTGTGGTCCATTTACCGAAATGGGGACCCCGACGCCGGCGAGGAGGCCTATCTCCTGTGCCTTCGCCGCACACTTGGAGCCGCCGTCCACGAAACCGGCCACATGTTCGGCTTGCGCCACTGCACAACCCACATGTGCGTCATGGCCGGCACCAATCACATGGCGGAGTCCGACAGCCACCCCCTGTGGCTATGCCCGAAATGCCTGGCCAAAGTCTGCTGGGCCATGCGGGTTGATCCTGTTGACCGATACCGCAAGCTGGCGGAGTTCTGCCAAGAGAACAATCTGCAAGCCGAGCGGGCATTCTTCGAGAAATCCATCGCGGTGCTGAACGGCTCGGCCCAGGCTGGGCGGTGAGGGCGCCGGCGGCCTGGCCGTTGCCTGGGCTGGGGGATCGGCTATAGTGGCCGGCGATGGCTGCGACGACCACCCCGATGTTCAGCGTGATTATGCCTGTCTATAACCACGCCGCCTACGTGGCGGCTGCGGTGCGGTCGGTCATCGACCAGACCATGACCGACTGGGAGTTAATCCTCGTCGATGACGGCTCGACCGACGGGAGCGGCCGGATCGTCGACGACCTGGCCGCCGGGGACGGGCGGATCACGGTGATCCATCAGGCCAACGCCGGTCAGGCCGCCGCCCGAAACGTCGCCCTGGCCGTCGCGAAAGGCGGCTGGCTGGCCTATATCGACAGCGACGACCTGTACCTGCCCGACGCCCTGGCTGCCTACGCCGACCACATCGCGGCCCATCCGGACGTGCAGTTCATGTACGGCTATCGTCACCGCCTCAACGAAGACGAATCGTTGACCCACCTGGCGGGCGAGTTCCAGGACCGCCCCACCGGCCCGGCCGAGCTGTTCGGGCGAATGCACCTGTCGCACCTGTGCGTGTGCTACCGGCGCGAGCTCATCGACCGCGCAGGCGGCTACTATGACGAGGCCCTGCGGACGTGCGAGGACTATGAGCTGTACCTGCGGCTGAGCCTGCTGTGCCGGTTCGAGCCGCTGGGTAAGGCCACCGGCCTGCGGCGAAGGCACAGCGGAAATGTCTCGCGCCAGACCGGCGTCACCCGGTTCCGCGAAGCCCAGGTGCTGCAGCGCTTCGTCGAAAAGCTTGGAGGCCGAGACGTCCTGGACGACGATCTGATCCGCCGGCGATTGGGGCGGCTGTATTACGCTTCGGCCCGGCAGTATTTCAAGAGCGGCTCTTTCGGCCGCGCCCTGCAGGCTGTTCGGCGCGCTCACGAGTATCGGCGCACCTTCAAGAGCACGGCGATCCGCGTGTTGGCTGGGGCGTTGAAGCCTTTCGACAGGACCCACCCCGACCCCCTGCCGTTACTGATGTGACGGCGCCCAGTAACGGCTACGGCTGTTCGTCGGGGACAATGACGGCGACTTCGCGCAGATGCTGGTACCAGAGATTCGCGCTTAGCGGCAGGCGTCGGAAAGCGCCCTGCGGCTTCAGCAGGCGCAGCGGACGAACGGTTGTCTCTTCCGGCCAGAGAAGCTCAGCCGACAGCACCACCGCCCCCGGCCTCGGCGCCGGACAGTCGACGATCACCTGCCCGCGGCGCATCTTGGGCCCGGCGACCAGCACGTCGACCATCCCGCCCTTCCACTCGACAACAGCCCAACAGTCGCCGACAACCTCGGTAAACGTTTTGACGACGGCGAACAAATCGTGGAGGTTTTCATCGGCGACCTGTGTGCGGAGCATCATGGCCTCGCCGCGGTCCGCGTTCTTGCCTTCGCTGGCGGCCGATAGCAGGCGTCGACGGCTCCGTTGGATTGTGCGCAGGTTGTAGCAGCGCCAGGCGTCGGGGTGATCGGCCGCCAGCGGCGCCAACAGGACGCCGTCGAAAGTCCCCTGGCCCATCTGGGCGGCCTGGTGGTACATGCCGTCGGGCCCCAGCAGCAACAGGCCCGATGCCTGCGAGCGCGGCACGCCCCAGGGATCCGGCATGGAGGCCGCCACGTAGATCCCCACCGTATTGGGCCAGTCACGCATGCTGCTGGCCACGACCCACCATCGCCCGCGGTGTTTGGCCCGTCCGCTGGGGCCCACGAGGATCTCATGCATTGCATCGGTGACTGCGGCGCTGCGCCAGATACGGGCCGTCGGCAGCGACCCTTCGAACGTCGGCAGGGCGTCGCGGCTGGCGCGATGGGTGATCGTCCTGAGCCACATCCCGCTGACAAGCGTGCCCCGCGTCCGGCTGAGCTGCGCCGCAGCCGCCCGAACGCCCCCCACCATCGCGGCAAGCACAATCGCCCCACTGGTCAGCCAGATCACGCGCTGACGTGCTCCGGCCAGGTCCCTCGCGCCGACCAGCGCCGCGCCGCATCCGACGGCCAGGCCCAGCGCCGGCACGAGCCAGTTAAACGTCGCCGTCCCGCCAAGCAGGTACAGCAACAACCCCACAGCCGCCCCGGTAGCCGTCGCAGCGACCAACTGTCGGACGCCCGGGTCGATCTCGACAAACAGCCGCCGTTGCCGGGCGATGGGGCGACCGGCCAGCGCCACCAGCGGCCCTTGCAGCGCCGCCGCCAGCAGCCCGGCGACCACCGCAACCGACAGGTCACTCAGACACAACAGCGCCAGGGCGATCTGGATGCCGACGATGAAAATCACGCCCAGGATGGCCCCGGCGGATTCCCGCAGGCTGACGGCCCGCCGCAGGCCGTCGGCGCGCTTCAGCGCCCTGGCCAGCAGCGCCAGCGACGCCGCCGTCCACATGGCCCGCCCCACCATGCCCACGCCCAGCAGATCGCCCAGCAGCCGCACCTGCCCGGCCAGAATCAACGTCACCGCCGCAAAGGCCAGCACAACCCTCGCCGTCCGTGAGGCCGGCACGTGCACCTTCGATCTCGGTTCGAAACCGCGCGACGGCGTGTAAATCCCCCCGACGCTGACACACACCCACGCCACCAGCAGCAGCACGATCGCCATCGCGCCGGCGACCATCAGCACGTCCGCGCCCACCCACCAGCTCATCGCGAATAGGGTCATTCCTAGCGCGATGCCCGTCAACCAGTCGCGGCCGATGGCGGCTCCGCGGTTGCGGCGCTCGTCACGGCGCAGGACGGCGCCCATCGAGAACAGCGCCACCACCCCCCCCGCCATCGGCAGCAGCATCAGCCACTGGACCGCGAGCTTAAAGACGGTCCACGACAGCGGCGTCCAGCCGAACCGCAGCGTCACCAGATCGACCAGCGGCAGGGCCAGGAACACCAGCACCATCGAGCCCAGGGCCCCCGCCAGCGCCGCAGCGGTCGCCGCGCCATACAGCTTCAGCAACGTTCGCCCTTCCAGGCGACAGGCGACCGAGCCCCGGCCGGCGACGACGGCAAGGTCGCTGCCGAGCGAACGTCGCATCAGAAACAGCACCCAGCCGGCGGGATAGCTCAGCGCCCGGCCCCGGTAGGCCACCGCAGCCACCGCCAACAGCATCGCCGAGATCGTCACCAGGATCGACTCGCCCGAGGAATCCAACGCCCACGCCCACAACATGGCGATGCACGACGCCCAGACCACCATTGCGGCGGCTGAGACCACGATGATCGTTCTGTCGGTCAGATATTTCATCGCTTCATCGTCATCGCGGGGGGGGGCTCACTCGACCAGCGAGGCGCCCTCGGCCGGCAGGTGCTCGCGGCGCCCGTCGTCGCAGACCAGGATCAACCCCTCCAGCGGGCTGACATCGAGCACGCGGCCGACGTGCGGCCGGCCGGCGAACAGCACGGTCACGCGCTGATTGATCATGCCGCACCGGGCGACCCACGCATCGTGCAGAACGTCCAGCGCTCCGCCCGCCAACCGCTCGACCCACGCGTCCAGCCGCTGAAGGATAGCGCGGATCACCTCGATCCGATCGACGGGATGGCCCACATGTTCGCGCAGGCACGTGGCCGGGCGGTCGACGCTGCCCGGCGACGGAGCGGCGTTGACGTTGACGCCCACGCCCAGCACAACGCTGCCTTCGGTAGCCGTGCGGCGAAGCTCCACCAGCACGCCGGAGGTCTTCTGCTCACCCAGCAGCACGTCGTTGGGCCACCGCAGGGCGCAGGTCAGCCCGCCGCACGCCTGGTCGATACCCTCGGCCACCGCCAACCCCGTGGCGACCGTCAGGGCGTGGTGGGGCAACTGGTGGGTCTGTTCGACCAACAGCACGCTCATCAGGATGTTCTCGCCGGGCGGGCTGAGCCACACGCGCCCCAACCGGCCGCGGCCGTGACGCTGATGCTCAGCCAGCACGACCAGTCCGTCGGCGTCCTCCTGGCGGGCCGAGTCGGCGGCGATATCGTTGGTGGAATCGACCTCGCCGAAGGCAATCGCGTGTCGGCCAATCCGCCGGGTCCCCAGATCGCGCTCGATCAGGCGCGCGTCCAGCGGCATCGGCTGGACCAGCCGAAGGCCGTGGGCGGGGTGATGCTCCAGTTCGAACCCGCGCCCCGTCAGTTGCTCGATGACCTCGTTGAGCCGCTCCGCGCTCACCCCGGCCGCCCCGGCCAGTTCGCTGAGCGAATAGAAACCGTCCTTGCGGTCGTAAAGAAGCCCGAGAACGTTGCTGGCGGTGTTCATTCGGCTATCAGGGCTGATCGATATCGAAGGCGACATCCGCCGCCGGGGCCGAATGCGTCAGCGCACCGATGGCGATACGGTCCACGCCGGTTGCGGCGATGCGGCCCACCGAGGCCAGGTCCACACCCCCGGAGGCCTCCAGGGCCAACTCGCCCGCCAGACCGGCCGCATCGCGACGCCGGACGGCCTCGGCCAGGTCATCGAGCGTGAAGTTGTCCAGCAGGATCACATCCACCGGCAGCTTTAAGGCGACATCGAACTGCTCGAGCGTGTCAACTTCGACCTCCACGAAGCCGCGGCCGCCGAGCGCGTCGCGGGCCTCGGCGAGCTTGTCGGCCAACGCCGCCAGGGGTTGCAGCAGGGCCAGGTGGTTGTCCTTGACCAGCACCGCATCGTAGAGGCCCATGCGGTGGTTGTGCCCGCCGCCAGCGCGAACAGCGTATTTTTCCAAGTGTCGCCAGCCGGGCGTGGTCTTTCGCGTGTCGTAGATGTCGGCCGACGTAGCAGCGACGGCCTCGACGTACTCGCGCGTGAGCGTGGCGATGCCGCACAACCGTTGAAGAAAGTTCAGCGCCACCCGCTCGGCCGACAGAACCGCCCCGGCCGGACCCGACCATTGGGCCAGCGTCGCCCCGGCCTCGACGCCCTGGCCGTCGGCGACAAGGACGTTCGTCTGGATCGCCCCGTCATACGCCGCGCCGATGGCCGCCAGGAAAGCTCCCCCGCAGACGACCAGCTCCTGGCGAGCGACAAACCGCCCCGCCGCCCGAGCGCCCCCAGGCAGCATGGCGCTGGTAACGTCGCCGCCGCCGAGGTCCTCGGCCTTGGCTAGGACGAGCAACTCGCCGAGACAATTGAACTCGAACCGGGTGGGTTCCATTTCGCCGCCGAACATACCGCAAGGACGAGGGGTTGCCTAGCGCTTTGTGCCGACCGGTCAGGATCGGCGCGCCGCGACCGGGTTGATCGTCCGCAGGCGCTTGGCCCAGCCGACGTCGGGCTGGTCGTTGGTCATGAAGGCCAGCCAGTCGCGCTTTCGAAGCACAAATCGCATCATCGGATTCAGCGGCCGGTGACGGTCGGCATGACCGGCGGGGTAGGACAACTCCGTCAGCAGCGGCCAGGTGATCTCTTCGACCCGCCGAATCGCCGCCGCGCTCATCTGATCGAGGTACTTCCCCTGATTGCCGGCGACGATGTCGTCGCGGCCTTTGGTGTCGCCGGTGGAAGAGGCCTTGGTCATCCGTAGCATGTGGGGGGCGAACTCGCACGAGAGGAACTCGCACAACTCCCCCAGCGCCGCGACGGGGTCGTCCAGTAGCGCCTCATAACGGACCTCGGTGTAGGCCAGCCCGTGACGGCTGGCCTCGCGGCGGGCGCGGCGGATGTCGTCGACCCAGCGTGAGGCCGTCCCGGTGGGGCTCTTGTTCCACCGCTTGGCGTGGGAACTCGCCACGTCGCGCGGGTCGCGGACGATGTGAATGAAACGGGCCTCGGGGAAGACTTCGCCCAGAAGGGGCAGGTGCAGCAGGTAGTCGGGCGTCTTGTCGCCGAAGATGCGGCCGTTCCAGAAGCCGTCCGGACAGAATGCCCGCAACAGGAACTCGAAGATCGACGCCCACGACCGCTTGTCTTCGATGCGATCCAGATCCTCGAACATCAGCCGGTACCCGTAGCGCTGACCCCGGCGGTAGAAGGGACTGGCGATAAGGGCCTCGTAGAAACGCTTCATCCGGGCCGGGTCGGTCAGATCGACGTCCCGGCCGAAGCGGCGGACCCAACGCGGAATGAAGCCCGATTCGATGTAAGGAAAGGCGATGTCGGGGTGGCTGCCCAGCAGGTCGCGGAGCATCGTGGTCCCGCTGCGCGGCACACCTACGATGAAGACCGGCCCGGCAAACACGGCCCTACCTGCCCTTCTCCGCCGGTTCGGCCGCGTCGTTTTTGAGTTTGGCGATTCGATCGCGGAGGGTGGCGGCGCGTTCGAACTCCAGGGCCTCGGCGGCTTCCATCATCTCTTCCTCCAGGTGGGCGACCAGTTCGGTGCGGTCGTATTCCTCCTCGCTGGCGGAGATCGCCTCGCGGGCGACGCGGACGGCCGACAGTTCGTCGGCCAGGGCGTTGCGGATGGCCTTGCGGATCGTCTCGGGCGTGATGTTGTTCTCGACGTTATAGGCCCGCTGCAACTCGCGGCGGCGAGCGGTTTCGTCGATGGCCTGCTGCATCGAACGCGTCACCTTGTCGCCATAGAGCAGCACGCGGGCGTTGACGTTTCGGGCGCATCGCCCGATGGTCTGGATCAGGCTGGTCGCCGAGCGGAGGAAGCCCTCCTTGTCGGCGTCCAGGATCGCCACCAGCGAGACCTCCGGCAAGTCCAGCCCTTCGCGCAGCAGGTTCACGCCGACCAGCACGTCGAACTTGCCCTCGCGCAGGTCGGTGAGGATCTCCACGCGCTCGAGCGTGTGGATCTCGCTGTGGAGGTACTTGCAGCGGAAGCCTTCCTGGCGGATGTAGTCGGCGAGGTCCTCGGCCAGGCGCTTGGTGATCGTGGTGATCAGCGTTCGCTCGCCGGCGTCGACGCGTGTGCGGATCTCGACCAACAGATCGGCCACCTGCCCGCGAGCGGGGCGGACCTCGACGGCCGGGTCGATCAGGCCCGTCGGACGGATGACCTGCTCGACGACCTCCCCGCCGGACAGCTCGATCTCGTAGTCGTTGGGCGTCGCCGAGACGAACAGCACCTGCTTCCACGCCTGCTGAAACTCCTCGAACCGCAACGGACGGTTGTCCAGCGCGCTGGGCAGGCGGAAGCCGTGCTCGACCAGCGTGGTCTTGCGGCTGCGGTCGCCGTTGAACATCGCCCGGATCTGCGGGATCGTCACGTGCGACTCGTCAATCAGCAGCAGGAAGTCGTCGCCGAGATAGTCGATCAGGGTGTAGGGCTTGTCGCCCGGGGACCGGCCGTCGAGGTGGCGGGAGTAGTTCTCGATGCCGGGACAATACCCCACCTCGAGCATCATCTCGATATCGTAGCGCGTCCGGGCGCTGAGGCGCTGGGCCTCCAGCAGCTTGCCGGCGTTCTTCAGCTCGATCAGCCTCGCCTCCAGCTCGGCCTTGATGTTCTCCGCCGCTCTTTCGACGGTGTCTTCAGGCGCGACATAGTGCACGGCCGGAAAGATAAATATATGGTCCGTGCTGGACAGCGTCTCGCCGGTGGTGGGGTTGATCAGATGGATCGCATCCACGGTGTCGCCGAACAGCTCGACCTGATAGCCGAACTGCTCGTAGGCGGGATAGATGTCCACCGTGTCGCCGCGGACGCGGAACGTGCCTCGCTTGAAGTTCACGTCGTTGCGGTCGTATTGGATCTCCACCAGCTTGCGGAGCATCTCGTCGCGGTCGACGCTGTCGCCCACGCGGAGGGCGATCATCATTTTCTGATAGTCCTCGGGCTTGCCCAGGCCGAAGATGCACGAGACGCTCGCGACGATCAGCACGTCCTTGCGCCCGGAGAGGCTGGTCGTGGCCGACAGACGCAGGCGGTCGAGGTCGTCGTTGCGCGAGGCGTCCTTCTCGATGTAGATGTCCCGCTGGGGGATGTAGGCCTCAGGCTGGTAGTAGTCGTAATAGCTGACGAAGTACTCGACGGCGTTTTCGGGGAAGAGGTCCTTGAACTCCTGGTAGAGCTGGGCGGCCAGTGTCTTGTTGTGGCTGACCACGAGCGTAGGCTTGTTGAGGCGCTCGACCAGATGGGCCATCGTGAACGTCTTGCCGCTGCCGGTGACGCCCAGCAGGACGTTGCACGTTTGCCCCTGGCGAAAGTTCGCCTCCAGCCGATCGATCGCGGCCGGCTGATCGCCCTTGGGAACCATCTCAGAGATGACCTTGAAGTCCGGCATCGGCAAGCAGTCCTCGTCGCTGATGATAAACCAGCATTATCCCACCAACGCCCCTCCCCCGCTAGTCACATTGCACGCTGATTGGCATCCGTCATCGTACGCAGCCATTGGGTGCGCAGATGTCTGCGGACCGGGCCGCCCGGTGACATCCTACAGCTGCGGCAAGGCGAACGTATCGATCGATTCGGCCAAGAGGTCGGCAACGTCCAGCGGATCGACATCGAATGGGGTCTTCTGCTCGCCATGGGCTGCCGGTAGCAGGATGGGCAGGATGCCCGGTTCTTTCGCCTGGTGGCGACGTGAGCTCAGCAAAGCGGAGACAACCGGTGGCGCCATCGGCATTGGACGGGACTCGCTGATCGGGGGCGGGATGGGCTTGGAGATCCGGTTTCCTGCGGCGGCGAAGACCGCCTCATCGATTACCAGCGGCAGCGAAACGGCAGCGCGAGGCGAAGCAACTGGAGCGTCGAAGTCGATCGCCGGCACCGGTGCGGGCCGCAGAGCGGGGGCGGGTTCCGGCTGTTTGGTCTCGCTACGGCTCTGACCGATCGATGCTACCGGTTCAGCTACGGGCGCGACCTCGTCAACTGCCGGAGCAACGGCGGGTGTTACGGTCACCGGCTGGACAGGCGCCAATTCGACGGCCGCCGAAACCGCCAGCGGCGCCGCGCCGCCGCCTTCGGCCGGTGCTTCGGTCGGTGCTTCGGCTGGTGCTTCGGGGCGGACGAATCCAAAGTTCGCCTTCAAGATGGCCAGGTCCGTCCCGTCGGCCAGCCCATCGCCGTTGGCGTTTCCGCTGGCCCAGCCGCCTGCTTGTGCAAATCCCGCCTTCAAGATCGCCAAGTCCGTTGCGTCGACTTGTCCGTCGAGATTGAAGTCCGCGTATTCGGTGTCGAGGATGTCGCGGATAAGCACGTCGATGTCATCGGCATCGGCGTCGCCATCGCCATCGATATCGAAGCGGCTCTCGACGCCGCTGCCGTAGCTCTGGAACAGCAGATCGATGTCGCCGGCGTCGATGTCACCGTCGAGGTCCACGTCGCCGGGCAGGCCGTCCTGCCAGGCGCCGAAGTCCAGGTCGGTCACCGATTCCCCTATTCCCAGGGCTACCGCATGTGTCGTCGGGACCAAGCCGCCTGAGGAATACGCGCCCAAGCCGATAATGGCGCTCGTCCCGTTGCCGAGCGTCAGGTCGCCCAGATGGGCGCCGGTGGCCGGGTCCAGACGTTGGACGAAGGCCCCGAGTAACGAGGTGACGGCCAGCAGTTCGCCGTTGGCGTAGGCCAGACCGCCGTCCAACGAGCCCAGACCCAGGGCGATGGTGTTCAGGATCGACCCGTCTGCCGGGTCGATCTCCAGGAGGTCGCCGTTACTGTTGGTGTCGAACAGCGTCGCTCGATCGGCCGCCGCGGCCAGTGAGCCGCTGACGTTGGCCGAGACGGTAAAGGTCCGGACCAGCGCGTCGGTAACGGGGTCCCAGACCGCAATTTCATTCGGCATGTATTGGATGAACAGCTCGCCACCCAGCCAGGCCATGCCCTTGATGGCGTGAACCGGCCCGAAACTCAGCGCGTCGCTGTCGATGACCGCGCCGGTGTCCCGGTCGACCTCCCAAAGCGTCGGCGTCACGAAGTCGTTGGCATCGACGTAGAACAGGCTGTTCGAGCCCACTGCTAGGCCCTGGAACCCGGACGACTGGATGGGCTGCGGGCCGGCAAAGCTGTTGATGGCGCTGCCGTCGGTGACGTCGAACTCGGTGAAGGTCACATTGGCGCCAACCAATTCCGCCGCGAACGCCCGGGCCGGGGCCGCCGCGAGCGGCGCGGTCTGGGACCAGCCGCCGGGGGCGATCTGCCGCACCAGGTAGTCGCCCCGGGGCAAGTTGCTGAAGGCGTACAGACCGCTCTCGGTCTCCGGGTCGATCTGCGTGTCGCCGTTGACGTCCACGCTGACGGTCACCACCGAGGCGACGACCTGTCCGGTTCCCGCGGCGACCAGTTCGACCGTCCGCCCGTCCAGACCTTCCTCGCCGGCATCGCGCGTCTCATCGCCGTCGAGGTCGTTGAAGACCTGCCCGGCGATCGAACTGGTGGAGGGGTCCACCGTGAAGTGGACAACGAAATCGCCGCCCGCTACGCCGTCCCCGGACCGCAACGGCCATACGGGTTCGCCATCGAGGCTATTGCCGTAGACATCATCGAAGCCGCTCCAGCTGAGCAGGGCGAACGTATAGGTGTCCGTCGGCAGAGCCGTGTAGGTCACTGTCACCGACTGCGTGGCCGGGTCGTAGGTGACCGATGTCGGCGACTTCGATCCCGTCACAGCCCCTGCCAGCCAGACGTGATTCGCGGCGATGGTCGAGGCGTCCATCGGCTCGTCGAAGCCGATCGTCACCGTCAGGTCGCCCGGTGCGACGACGTCGCCTTCTGTGAGCGTGGACGAGATGACTCGCGGCGCCGTGACGTCTACTTCGAACTGCCCGCTGTAGGCGTCACTGGCGACGGATCGCAAGCTCGTCAGCGCGCCGGCAGCGATCTGGACCGTGTGAAGCCCCGTGGTGATCGTCGGGAGGTCGAAGATGATCGTCCGGGCGTCCACGACCGTCACACCGGTTGCCGGCAGGCCGTCAATCGTCAGGTCCGAGGCATCCAACGTCGACATCAGGAGCGGCCCCGAGAAGGACACGACCATCTGCGTCGGCGCCGACGAGCCCATGTGCACCCCGTCGGCGGGATCGGTGCCGGTGACCGTCAGAGCACGGGCAACCCCGCCGGTATAGCCGTCCACGCCAAGCACGTAGTCGCCTGCGCCGGCGGCGTTGTAGATGTTGATCACATAGTCGCCGCTGGCTGTCGCTAGGTGCGTGAGCAGGGCATTGCGACCATCCGGTGCGCTGTTGTCATCGCTGGCGACCAAGTTGCCCAGCGGATCGTAGAGCTCGATGGCTGCGTCCAGATTATTGATGGGCTCGCCGGCGCCGTCGGCGGGAGTGCTTGTTGTTATCGTCAGCGTATCGCCGGCCTGGACGGGGATGCTGTACTCATCGCCGCGCACGCCGGGAATCACCAGGTTATCCAGCATGACGCTCTGGTGGATGGTGCTACTGGCCAGCATGTAGGCGATGTCAGCCGTTGGCCGCGAGATTGTGACCGTGCGGACCTGCCCCGCCGGCTGGGCGGGATCGATCACCTCCTCCAGGAGGTTGTAGCCGGCATCGTATGCGCGAACGATGGCAGGATCATCGTTGTCATTGCCGATGATGTCGATCGAGAACTCCGCTACGGGAGTGTGAAAATCCGCCCTCAGCCACTCGTAGTAGTGGTTCCAGTAGTCCATGTAATCGTGTCCGAAGACCCTGGCGCCGGTGGACGAGTAGTCGCTGGCTACGCTGGTAACAACCCCTGCATAACCTTCGATCGTCAGCGTGACACCGTCAAAGGCGTTCGTCAGAACAGTCCCGGCGGGGAAGTCATCGGGCTCGACAGAACTTGCCGTTCCCCGAGATGAGCCAAGCACGACGCCCGTTTCGGAGATGTCCTGGGGGTCAACCAAGCTGAGGTCGAACGTCGAATTCCGTAAGACAATCAACCTGGTGGCGCCGTCGCCCGTGACGCGGAGGTAGTATATCCCCGTGGCCGATGCGACGAAGTCCAGGATGGCTCGGTCGATCTGGTTGGTGGCGTCTTCGCCCGCGGCCAGCAATGTTCCGGCCGCGTCGTAGAGCTCAACCTGGCGCGCTTCATCCGCCGGTGATACAAGCGCCATCGATGCGGCGTCACCGGCGGCGAGGGTGAAGCTGTACCAGTCTTCGTCGCCAGTTTCCAAAAGCCCCTCCACGGCGCCGCGGCTGGCGCCGGCGCCGAGATCGACGAAGCTGGGGTCGATGTCCTGAGCCGTCGCAAGTGTGTCGTTGGTCGCCCCGTCGTGGGCTTCGTCCTCTACGGCGGCGTTGAGCGCCGTTCGCAGCGAATACGTCCCGGTCGACGGACCGACACCGCTGACGACGATGGTGTAGGCGCCGGCTGTGGCTGCCGGGATCGTCTGAACAACGACGTTGTCGCCGGCGGCCGTTGCCGAGACACTGCTCAGCAGGCCGCCCAAGGGGCCGACCAGCTCGACGGTTCCCTGGAGCCCCGCACTGGGCGAAAGGACCACGGTAATGGTCTGGGCGGGGTCGACCTCCAGCGTGAAGCTATCGGTATCGCCGCCGGCACTGACGATTCCCGAGATCGTGTTGTCGTAGATCATACTTCCGGCCGGCAGTACAGATTCCAGCGGCGAAGGGAACGGCACGGTGCTGAAGTCCAGTTCGAGGGACCCGATGTAGGGCAGGTTGGGGTTACCGAATGCGTCGGTCAGTGCGCCACCAGCCAGGCTGACCTGCCAGACGATCTCGGCGTTGAGGCCTTGGACCGTGTACTCAATGGTGTCGGTGTCGATCACTGCGACGCCCGTCACCTGGCCCATGTTCAGCACCAGGTCGTCCAGGCCCACCGAGGCCGGGTCGACAGCTTCATTGAGATCAAAGCGGATGGTCGTCAGCGGCAGAGACACGATCGACCCGTCCGTCGGCGTCATGCCCACGACGGCCATGGGCAGGGAGTCATAGCGGAAGGTGCGGGGCCAGGCGTTCATGGCCAGCCCGTCGCTGAGCCTCTCGACGGCTCCATCGGCAATGAACATGTCCTGCTGGCCTTGGACCGTGATCGGGCTGACGGCGAAGCTGAAGGTCACGGTGTCGGCGTCATCGAGGGTGACGGTGTCTGCCGTAATGCCGTTGACCAGCAGGTCCGTGGCCTGAACGGTCGCTGGGTCGTAGGGGTCCCGGAAATTGATGACGAAATCAGTTACGAATGACGTGACGACTTCACCGTCACCCGGGCTTGAGGAATCGATCACCAACCCCATCAACTGAAGCGTGTTGTAGGCGTTGAGACGGCCGCCGGTGACGGTGATGCCGTCCAGTGACGGGATGGGGTCGGCGCCGGCGAAGATGGCGTCGCGGATCTCCTGGTACGTTGCGGTGGGGTTCATGTCCCAAGCCAGGGCCGCCACGCCCGCCACGTGAGGGGTCGCCATGGACGTGCCGCTCTTGGTGCCAAAGGTATCTCCAGGCGTCGTGCTCAGAATGTCGACGCCCGGGGCGCCCAGGTCGACGCTGGTGGCCCCCCAGTTGGAGAAGCTCGCCAAGCTGTCGTTGTGATCCGTGGCCGCGACGGTGATCTGGTTATCCCCGGTCATGGCGGCCGGGTAGTACCCGAAGAGGGGGTTGTCGATGTCCGTTGAGTCGTTGCCGGCAGCGGCGATGAACAGCATATCCGCATCGGCAGTTCGTTGGACGGCGTCCGCCAAGGCCTGGGAGAACTCGCCGCCTCCCCAACTGTTGCTCGTCAGGCGGATGTTGACGCCGCGGTTTCGCATCATGACGGTGTAGTCCAGGGCCTCGATGGCGTCCGATGTGTCGCCCCTCCCGCCGTCGCTGAGGAACTTCAGCGCCATGATCTGAGTGCCCCAGCCCACGCCAGTCACGCCATATGCGTTATTGCCGACACCGGCGATGGTCCCCGAGACGTGCGTCCCATGGCTGTGCCCGTCCATGGGGTCACTGTCGTCGTTGATGAAGTCCCACCCGTAATAGTCGTCTATGAAGCCGTTCCCATCATTGTCGATTCCATCACCGGCAATCTCGCCGGGATTGTGCCACATGTTGTCGACCAGGTCCGGGTGTGTGTAGTCCACGCCCGTGTCGATGACGCCTACGACAACACTCCCCGTGCCGGTGTGGATATCCCACGCCTCAGGCGCGTCGATGTCCGCATCGGGCGTGCCGCCGGTTTGTCCGGTGTTGTGCAGGCCGTAGAGAGAGTCGAACATGGTGTCGTCGGGGATGGCGTCGACCCATATCGTGAAGTTCGGCTCGATGTATTGGAAGCCGGGCAAAGTGCTCGCTATGGAAAGGATGTCCACGTACTGAACGTCGTCGGATGATTCAAGCAGGAACAGGCCGGTGTGGCTGAGTTGGCGGACCACCCCTATCTCGGCCATCGTCAGCGGCGAGCCGCCGTTGCTATCGCTGTGACCGCCGTCGGAGGCCAAGAGAGCTCGCGCCACGATCACCTGATCGTCTTGTGTGCCGGACATGCCGTCCAGACTCAACAGCCATTGCCCCGGCGTGGCGTAGACCTGCTGGCCGTTCCAGTCCATCGCTACGGCTTCGCCGCTTTCCAAGAGCCCATCCAGCACCCCGCCGCCTGCACTCAGCATCAGGCGCGGTTCCAGCGCCTCGAACTGAACGAACGTGTCACCAGCGCGCCGCCTGCTGGACGGTGAGTCTTTGGGCGCGAAGTGATCAGATGTCCTCATTGCGCTGCTCTTCCTTGGGCATATCATGCATCCGAGTGGCAGGCCCGGGGCCGCCCGTTGTCGGGCGTGTGTATTCATCTGTGCGACTGTGAGGCCAGCGCTCGGCCACGGCGGATCGTTGACCTGCGTCTCAGCACGCCCAAGCCGCCCAGGGCCAGTAGACTGATTGTCACCGGTTCGGGGACGGCCCCGGCTGGGGCGACGTAGCCAAAGGTGGCTTTCAGCAGGGCCAAGTCGGTGGCATTGATCACAACGTCGTAGTTGGTGTTGCCAGCCGCATAACCGACGCCCGATGAGCCGAAGTTGGCCTTCATGATCGCCAGGTCAGTGGCGTTTACCACTCCGTCCAGGTTGAAGTCGCCCCGCTGGGTGCCGATGCGGCCCGAGCCGTCGGTCAACTCGACGAGGTTCTCAACGTGGTAGATCATGTCGTCCTCGTCCACGTCGCCGTCGCCGTCGACATCGTAGTCGGCACCTGTGGGCGGGACACTTGTGCGGATGTATCCGGCCATGAGGTCGATGTCGTCGGCGTCGACGTCGCCGTCACCGTCGAAATCGCCCGGGAGGGCCAGGCGAACGAGACGGAGCCCGATGAGGCTGCCGGAGTCTATCGCCGCCAGGTGGTGGCGGTTCGCTGCGTTCATGCCCCAGTTGAGCATGACCGCCCCGCCGCGCACGCCGCGCTGGCCCAGGATCTCGGCTTCGTTCCACTCCATCACGTTGCCGCCCATGTCGTACGCGCCGTAGGCGCTCACGGTGTTCTCGTATTCGCCGACCTCCGTCCGCCAATACGGGCTGCCGATGCTGCCCGGATAGGTGTAATTGGCATTGTTGCCCGGATCGGGATCGATCACCGCGCTGCTGGGGATGACGTCGGTGCTGGTGGGGAAGATGTAGTAATCGCTGGTGGCGCCATTGTTCTTGTGGTAGGCGGCCTTGTACCACTCATCCTCGGACGGGATGACGTAGCGGGCATCGGCCTTGCGCACGCCGGTCAGCGCGCCGTCGAGGAAGTACGAGCCGTCCTCCGTCGTCGTCAGGTCCTGCACGCCGGTCGGCATGCCGTTGGTCATCCAGTTGGCGAGGCGCGCCGCATCGCCCCAGCTGATGAAGTTCACGGGGCGGTCCTCGCGCTCGGCCGCCACGGAGTAGACGTAGCTGCCGTCGGCGCCGCTGCGCTGGATCTTGTTGCCGCGACTGTGCTCCCACATGTCCGTGTTGTACAGGCCGTAGGCATCGGTGATGGCCACGGCGTTGAGGAACTCGGTGTACTGGCCGGCCGTCACCTCGAACTTGCCGATGCTGTAGGCGTAGTCGACGGCCCCGCAGATCTGGTCGGGACCGTAGCCCCACGTTTCGGCTGGCCCTGGACTGGGAATGCCGTAGTTCTCGCCCGACCACTCACCGGCATTGCCCATATTGCCCACGGCCATGAAGGGCATGTCCATGGTCGTGGCGAAATCCACAACGGCATCGCCGCTCAGGTCCGCCCGAATGCCGGCCTGGGCCAAACCGGCGCAAACCAACAGAATTACCATCGTGATTGCTATGTGTCTCATCGTCCGTGTCCTTCTCGTGTGGGGCGAAATATCCTCACGCATATGATACCACATCCGGGAGGCGATGCACGGCATTGCTGCTGCCTCCTAGTCACCGGGATTTCCCGGATAGCCCCATCTGGCCGGTCGACGCCGCCTGCAAAAAACAAACGTGACAAGGCCCGCTTTTCGGTGTATAGAGTGGCGGCTGTCATCTGGCGACCCCGCTGGGGTCGGCGACAACAAGAGACCACTTATTCACCCAACCTTTTGACGATGAAGGAAGTTCACCGATGGAAGATACGCTATTGAAGAACATCTCCCACGTTCGCATCGGGCTGGTGCTGGCCCTGTTGACCATCGCCTTTGGATTCTTCCTGGGCGGGGCATTCGGCCTGTGGGAAGACTCGATGAAGGGCCATCTCGAGGCCCAGGCCCAGGCTGCGGACGAAAGTGTCTACGAAGGCGATGCCGCCAAGATGAAGACTATCACCGACAAGTCCTGGGTCTATCTCAAACGCGCCCACCTGCATGGCGGGGCGGTCGGTGGGGTGGCTCTGGTTATCATCCTGCTGGTGGCAGCGCTGCCCGTCCATCGCTGCGTCAAGGCGATGGACGCCCTGGCGCTGGGTCTGGGCGGGCTGGGATACTCAGTGTCGTGGCTGCTGGCCGGCCTCAGGGCGCCCGCCCTGGGCAGCACGGGCCTGGCCAAGGAAAGTCTCGCATGGTTTGCGCGGCTCTCAGCCGCACTGGTCCTGGCGGGAGTGTGTGCGGCCATTCTGCTGGTGGTCTGGTGCGCGTTCGTCAAGGCCCGCCGGCTGCCCAAGCCGCTCAACGACTAGCCGATGGGCGAAGTCGCGTATCGCGCGGCGGGGCTCCCCGGGCGGCTCCTACCTGAGCTTGTTGATCGTTGGGCCCCAACGGGGCCCCTTGCTTAGCCCAGGGCGTAGGCCGTCAGGCCAAGCCCTGGGTTATCGTTGGCATTGCGGCAAGCCCCGTAAGGGGTGTCTTGGCTTTGTCGATCATGTGCTTGAGACTATTGTTGAGGCCGTCGCATCCCAGCAGCCAGCGCGTTCGGTCCCCTCAAGGCGCCCCGTTGGGGCTTTCCCCATTGGCCGGTTCATTCCCCAGGGCTCGCCGTTCGACTGCTCGCCGCGCTCACGCTCACGGCTTCGCCCCGGGCTAAGCAAGACGGCCCTTCAGGCCTGAGTCGACGGCTCGATCGATACGGACTTACGTAAAGCCGCTTACCCGTATCTGGAAGCACAATCAGGAAACCAGGGACCACAGACCAGGGACAGTCCGTTCCTTCAATGCCCCTCCACCATCCGGCCGAGCCGGACGCTTAAACTGCGTTTTTTCTTGCCGCATATCTGTGGAAAGGCGAGCGGGCTATTCTAGAATTCAATAGGCAACCGCCGCAACGGGCGGCGGCCTGAAACGCGACGACTTGACGAAAGGGTACGACCATGAAAGCTCGTGACCTTATGACAACCCACAGGATCTTGAGTATTGTCGAAACGGATAACGCAAGGTCAGCAGCCCGGCTGCTCGCCGAGCACAATGTCGCATCGCTGCCGGTCCTGGACCTTCAGGGCCGACTCCGAGGTGTTGTGACGGATCGGGATCTATGCTGTCGGCTGGTCGCGGAAGGCCGAAGCTGCGAGACCCTCATTTCGGAATTGATGTCCGAACCGGCTCACAGCGTCCGACCAGATGCGACCCTGGAAGAGATCGAGTCCATCATGCGGCAGTTCAAAGTACGCCACCTGCCCGTCGTGGACGACGAAAACAGACTCCAGGGATTCATTTCGCTATCCGACCTGGCGAGGCATTGCTTCAGCTCTGACGACGAGCACGAACTCGTCGGCATTCTGGAAGCGGTCAGCCCGGGTACCGGCTACTGAGGCCGTAGCTGAGACAACACTGCAGAGCTCGACGGCTAGGTGACTGCGATCTGCGCGGATCGGGACGGTTACGGGCCCTTGATGCCCAAGGGCGGTAACCGCCCCGATCGGGCCGATTCCTTTCTGATGCGGGGTAACGATCATCTTGATGATCGTGCGGCATCTGGTACCATGCGTCCGGCAGGAACAGGTCGGTCCCTGTTTGCCCCGACTCAGGCGGCATGCACGCGCATCCATGGTTTGCCGAACGTAAAGGAGCAAAAACGATGATGGGTTGTCACCTAGGCAGATGTTTTCAGGTCACCGTTGCCGGCGGATCCTATCAGGACGGCCTGACGGCGGTTGTTCAGGGCGTGCCCGCCGGGATGCTCTTGACCGAGCAGGAAGTCTACGGCGACCTGTTGCTGCGCAAGCCCGGGGCCGACGAATTGTCGTCGCCGCGCAAAGAGCCCGACCTGCCCGTCATCTACACCGGCCTCAACGCCGCCGACACCATCGAAGGCGCGGGCAACAAGAACCACACCAACGGCACGCCGCTGTCGATTCTGATCCCGAACCTGGATCGGCACTTCGTCCATATCAAGCAGTACCAGGACACCAACCGCACGCCGCGGCCGGGCCATGCGTCCTACGCATCGTTCCAGAAGTACGGCCCCGACGACGACGCCATTGGGGCCGGCTTTTTCAGCGGCCGCTACACCTGCACCATCGTGGCGGCGGGCTTTGTCGCCAAGAAGATCCTGAAGATGTGCGGCATCGACGTGTTCTCCTACGTCCGCGAGATCGCCGGCGTCCGCTGCGACGAGGTGACCCCCGCGGCGGCCCTGGAATCCACCAACGCCTACAAGCGGATGCGGCAGGATTACGATCCGTTCTATCAGCAGATCTACGTCGAGGGCCGGATCACGCCCGAGATGCGGTTCCTGGAAAAGGTCGCCGTCCTGGCCGAGATCGAACAGCAGATCGACGAGATCCGGGGCAAGGCCGCCCCGATGGATCGCGGCGCCATCGCCGACAAGTACGGCGTGCATCACATCGTCAACTGTCCCGACCTCGACGCCGCCCAGGCCATGGTCGACGCGTGCGGCAAGATCGCCGCAACCGGCGATTCGGCCGGCGGGGTGGTGGAGGTCGTCGCCACGGGCCTCCCGGCCGGGCTGGGCGAGCCGGTCTTCGCCAAGCTCGACGCCGAACTGGGCCGAATGCTCGGCATCGGCGCGGTCAAGGGCGTCGAGATCGGCGCCGGCTTCGCCGTCAAGGATATGACCGGCATCCAGAGCAACGATCCCATTCACGCCGAGGATGGGAAGGTGGTCTTCGAGACCAACAATGCCGGCGGCATCACGGGTGGCCTGACCACGGGCCAGCCGATCGTCGTCCGCCTGGCCGTCAAGCCCACGCCCACCATCGACAAGCCGCAGAAGACCATCGACAAGTACACGCTGGAGAACTGCGATCTGGCCGCCATCACCCGACGCGACCCAACCATCGTCGCCCGCATCTGGCCCGTCGCAGAAAACTACACCGCCCTGGTCCTACTAGACCACCTAATGGCCCACTACGGCTACCAAGCCGTCATGGCCAAAGTCGCCGGCGGCTAAGGGCTAAGGGGTCTTACAGAAGTTCGCTTCTGTTTGGGTGGCGGGGCTCCTGTCCCGCCACCTGTCGTGCACGGCCGGGACGGGCTTTGGGATGACTTCAAGGAGCTAGGCCATGGGATTACTATCGGATTTCTGCGAGCGGGTGAAACAGACGGCTCTGGCCGGTGGGGCGGACATTGTGGGGATCGCGTCGATCGAGCGGTTCGACCATGCCCCGCCCGAGCTGCACCCGCGGGGCATTTTCAGCCACACACGGAGCGTGATCGTCCTGGGCTGTCGGATGCTGCGCGGGGCGCTCAAGACGATCGAGGAGGGCAACTACTGGCAGGCGTACAATTGTGACTCCTACCAGTACATCAACGAAATCCTCGCCCCCCACATGCTGCGGAAGGTCATCCTGCTGCTGGAGGACCACGGCCACACGGGCGTGCCGATGCACAACCCGTTCGGTTTCCACGCCGGCCGGCCCGTCCGCCCGGGCGGGACCAAGCCCGACGGCGGGCTGAGCCTTCGCGTGATCGGCTGTGCCGCCGGGCTGGGCGAACTGGGCCGCAGCAAGCTGTTCCTCACCCCCCAGTTCGGCCCGCGGCAGCGGATGTACGCCGTGCTAACCGACGCCGAGCTGCCCGCCGACCCGCTGATTGAACCCGGCGCCATTTGCGACGACTGCGGCACGTGCAGCCGGGCGTGCCCGGCCGGGGCGATTCCGGCCCAGCGCACCTGCGAGGTCCGCATCGGCGATCGCATCTACACGCATGGGCCGCTGGACTGCGAAAAGTGCTGCGTGGTCCACACCGGTTGGGATCCCCGGTACTCGCCGTTTGTGACCGAGGAGTCCACCCCCGACAACCCGCCCGGCTACTATCAGTTTCTCCAGCACCGCTTCCGCCACCAGTCGATCTGCGGCGCCCGCGGCTGTGTGCGGGCGTGCATGGACCACCTCGAAAAGACCGGCCGGATCAGCAAGCAGTACCACACCCCCATGATCGAAGGCGAGCAATGGACCATCCCCGATAGCGGCCAGACGGGCAGTTGAGCAAGCCCAACGGGCCCCTGTCGGGGATGCCCATGCTACGAAGACGACCCTTTTCCAACAGCCCCAGCGTCCCCCGAACCCCCCGAACCTATGCGAACCCGTGTCCCCCGAACCCCGAACCCCTCGAACCCCCGAACCGTGTCCCTCCCTCCACAAAGGATCTCACAGCGCAGGGGCGTCGCGTCTCGATGGCAGCACGACCTCCCCGATCAACTCCAAGAATCGGGGCTCTTCTGTCCCCATGTCTTCAATCAGGACCGGTCGGTTATTCTCATGACCGAACAAGTAATAATAATGGATTTGCCCGTCTATCAAGATAGGGGACTGTGTTTCGGATTGCCCGGCATGTCGGACCTCGAGAACGTGACGCCCCGGGCTGGTCCGAATTTCTTGCAGATCAACCTGCGCACCGTCCATGCCTGATGTATTCGGAGGCAACTTCCCATCGAAAACAGGCTGCCCATCCCAGAATATCTTCACGGCGGGACGGTCAGCCGACGCGGGGCTGAATACTGTCACCCCGCAGCCTCCAGGTTGGCTTCCATCGTCATACACGAGAGTTTGCCATGGCTCTTGTTCACACCCACGACATCCGGCAAGACCCAAAGCAATTCCCAGACTCAGCACCGTATGAACAATACGCATATAGGCGACCCGTCTTCCTGGATAATAGAGATAATAGAGGACGCTAACGAATGGCATTAGGACAAGGACTCTTGCTGACCATAAGCATACCAAGAACAAGATATTGCAGATGTGCTGGCAGTGCGATCCCGCGATGTAACACGGCGAAGGCTGGTCGGTTACGACAACGGCAACCGAAGCCACAAGAACACTGTTTCCTCCCGCCAGACCGGCGATCACGTGTGATTGTGCGTTATCCTAATACCATTCTGCTCCGTTCCCTTATTCCCGCCCTGACCCCTCTAGCCGGGAAGGGCACATGCCACGGGTGTGATCTGACATCAGAAAATAGGGGCTCCTCTGTCCCCATGTCTTCAATCAGGACCGGTCGGTTATTCTCATGACCGAATAAGTAATAATAATGGATTTGCCCGTCTATCAAGAGAGGGGACTGTGTTTTGGATTGCCCGGCATGTCGGACCTCGAGAACGTGACTCCCTGGACTGGTCCGAATGTCTAACAGATCAATCTGCACGCCATCCATGCCTGATGTATCCGGAGGCAACTTCCCATCGAAAACAAGCTGCCCATCCCAGAATATCTTCACGACGGCGCCTTGAGGTGACGGGGGGCTGAATATGAACACCCCGCAGCCCCCAGGCTGGGTTCCATCGTCATACACGAGAGTTTGCCATGGGTCTTGTCCACACCCACGACATCCGGCAAGGCTCAAAGCAATTCCCAGACTCAGCACCGTATGAACAATACGCATATAGGCGGCCCTTCTTCCTGGCATGGTATTCGCGGTTGCTCTACTTCTTCACGTCCTTATCAATTTCACTGTCCAGAACTCCCTTCTTCTTCAGTGCTGCCACTGTCTTGCACCCGAGTTTACGCGTTCGGAAAACAGAGGGGCGCTAACAGTACTTCCATAGAACGACGGGAGCACAGAAGGGAAATAGGGCTAGCTTCCCCATATTCCCATGTAATTCGGCCCCGGTCGCTCGCGTGGCGATCTGTTGGGTATTATAGTGCTCGGCTGTGACCCGGACCAGGAATGCTCGAACGTTGATGCGGATGTATGAGGCCATGCGGGGGCGGTTTGGGGTGCAGGGGTGGTGGCCGTCGCAGGCTGGGGCCGAAACGGCGGAGGGCAAGACGGAGATCTGCGTGGGGGCGATTCTGACGCAGAACACCAACTGGACTAACGTCGAGCGGGCGATTGAGAATCTGCGGCGGGCCGATAGTCTGAGCGTCGAGGCGCTGGATGCGATGAGGCCGACGAAGCTGGCGGGGCTGATTCGGCCGGCGGGGTATTTCAACGTCAAGGCGCGGCGGCTGAAGAACTTCATCTCAGCGGTGGTTGAGGCGGGCGGCGATATCGAGGCGTTTCTGGATCGGCCGATCGATGAGCTTCGTGCGGCGCTGCTGGCGGTCAACGGCGTCGGGCCGGAGACGGCTGACAGCATGATCCTTTATGCAGCCGGTCAGCCGACGTTCGTGATCGACGCCTACACGGTCCGAATCTTTCGCCGTCACGGCCTGTTGGCTGACGGCGACAATTACGCCACGGCCAAGGCGATGTTCGAGGCCGCCCTGCCGACGGATGCGGGGCTGTTCAACGATTACCACGCGCAGGTCGTGGCCACGGGCAAATGGTTCTGCCGCCGTCGGGCGCGGTGTGAGGGCTGTCCGTTGGAGCGTTTTGCCCACGATGCGGATGGCCCGTAGCGTCGGCAGGTGGGGCTTAGAGTTCGTCGCCGGCCGGCGGCTCGCGCCAGGCGCCAGCGTGATAGCTCGACACCGCTGTGGCCTCCTGGCCGGATGTTACGGACCATTGCGCGTAGTTGCGCTGCATGCGGGCGCGAACGTCCGCCTCGAGCCCTTTAACGGACACGACGCGGTCTCGCCCGGCGTCTTTGGCCCGAAGCAGGGCCTGATCGGCAAAGTAAACCAGCATCCCATGCTCGGTGATCTCGGCATTGTTCGGCCAGGTGGCCAGGCCGATCGAAGCGGTCACGTGGATGCGACGCCCGAAGACCTGAAACTTTCGCCCGCGGATGTCGTGCCGGATGCGTTCGGCGATGCGGCTGGCCCTCTTGGTGTCGGCCTGGGGCAGGATAACGGCGAACTCCTCGCCGCCGACGCGGGCGACGACGTCCGACTCGCGGACACACGTGGTGAGGACGACGGCCAGTTCCTTCAGCACATAGTCCCCACTTGGGTGGCCGTAGCAGTCGTTGACGACCTTGAAATGGTCCACGTCGAGCATCAGCAAGCTGATGGGCTTGTTGTAGCGTTTGGCGGTTTTGAACTCGTGCGTGAGCATCTGGTGAAAGCTTCGGACACTGGCAACGTGCGTGAGCGGATCGGTGGTCACGAGGCTTTGGAGGTGCTCGTTGTGGCGGCGCAGATCGGCCAGCAGCGATCGCTCTCGCTGGACGGCGTCGGCCAACTCGGCGCGGGAAGAATCGAGGTCGTCGTGCAACTGCTTGAACCGCAGCAGCGCGCGAACGCGCGAGATAAGCTCTTCCAGGGAGGTCGACTCGCAGATGACGTCGTCGGCGCCCTTGTCGAGATAGTAGCAGCGACAGGGCCCATCCGGATGGTGCGCCAGGACCATCACCGGCAGCCCGCCGCCATAGACCTGTCGGAACGAGGCGATCAGCCTTGCATCCGTCGGCGCAGTGGCCGGCACGTGAAGCACGACCAGGTCGATCGACCGCGCGCGGACCGCGGCGAGCGCCTCGACTTCATCGCCCAACGCGGTGACCGACCAGCCGGTGCGGGCCATCTGGTCAACATGGGAGGCGAGCGTTTCGAGATGAGGGGAGACAATCAGGATGCGTCCAATTTTGTCCGGCCTTCGATCGAACATTATCCATCCTTTGAACCGCACTCTGTGGCGGCGGCCATCTGCGGCGATTGGCCCGCACTACTCGGGCCGTTTCGTAAGGGATTCGCCTGACAACAGGAAGGTAAGATACGCCCCCGCCCGGGCCAAACCGCCCTGCCGGAATCCGCGCCCGGCCCGGCCGGCCGTTGCCATCGACATCCGGCTGTCTATAATTGCAGACCGAGATTGGCCCCGGCCCCAAGCGGCCCAGAGGCCCCAAAAGGAGTTAATGCCCCATGAAAGGCAAAGCCGTCGTCGCTCAGTCCGGTGGGCCCACAGCCGTCATCAATACCAGCGCCGCCGGTGTGATCCAGACCGCACTGGCCAACCCGGAGACCTTCACGGCCATCTATGGGGCCGAAAACGGCATCCTCGGCGTGCTCAACGAGGAGTTGTACGATCTGTCCAGGGAGGACCCCGCCGAGATCGACCGACTGAGGCGGTCGCCCAGTTCGCTGCTGGGCAGTTGCCGACACAAGCTCAAGAGCCTCGATAAGGACCGCACCGACTACGAGCGGATCCTGGATGTCTTCAAGGCCCACAATATTCGGTTCTTCTTCTACATTGGGGGCAACGACTCGATGGACACGGCCGCCAAGCTCGGCCGGCTGGCCGACGAGGTCGACTACGAACTGATCTGCATCGGCGTGCCGAAGACCATCGACAACGATCTGGCCTGCACCGACCACTGTCCCGGCTACGGATCGGTGGCGAAGTTCAACGCCACAGCCGTCATGGAGGCCGGGCTGGACACGCTGGCGCTATACACCCACGACACCTGCACGGTCCACGAAGTCATGGGCCGAAACGCCGGCTGGATCGCCGCGGCCACCGCCCTGGCCAGGCGCCACGACGACGACGCGCCGCACCTGATCCTGCTGCCGGAGGCGCCGTTCGTGGAAGAAGCCTTTATCGAAGCCGTCCAGAAGTGCCTCACCGACCACCAGCGGTGCTTCATCGCCTGCGGCGAGGGCGTCAAGACGCCGGATGGCCAGTACCTGGGCGAGGCGGGCGGTCAGTTCGCCAAGGACAGCTTCGGCCACACGCAGCTGGGCGGGGCCGCCAACGCCGTCCGCGCCATCGTCGAGCAGAAGGTCGGCATCAAGGCCCGGACGAACCGGGCGGGCACGGCCCAGCGAGTGGCGAGGCATTTTGCGTCGGCGACGGATGCGGCCGAGGCCTATCTGGTCGGACAAAAGGCCGTTGAGGCCGCGATCGCGGGCGTCCACGGCAAGATGGTCACGCTCGAACGGATCGGCGACGATCCATATGAATGCACGACGGGTCTGGCGGCGTTGGAGGACGTTGCAAACGGCGAAAAGCCTGTCCCACCAGCGTTCATAAGCGACGATGGGTTCGGCGTAACCGAGGCGTTTCGCCGCTACGCTCAGCCGCTGATTGCCGGGCAGGCCGAGGTGGAGATCGCCCCGGACGGGCTGCCCCTCTACGCCCGTCTGGCCAAGCATATGGTCAACAAACGTACTTAACGGGTCCGGAAGCTGCGCGAAAAAAGGCCGGGGGTGGAAATGTTCCCCTCGAACGGATATAGTTAGTGTGGTATCGTGGTCGTGGTTGCCCGATTAACCGGACTAATCCTTGTTATCCTTGTCATACCCTGGGCAACATGCTGCAGTTTAAGGCGTATCATTCTGGATTGACGGGCGGAATCGACCTGTCCGGGGCCTATCTGTTCGGTCCGGACGGCATTCCTGTCCGTGGCGACTTGACCGGCAACGGCAAGATGGTGGCCTGTCACAAGCGTGTGGCGGGGGCGGTGGGGTTGGCGCTGATGTGGGAGGTCGGCGAGGCCGGCCACCTGATGCTGAGCACCACCCGCCTGCCGGACCGCAAGAAGCCCTACAATCTCCCCGTCGAGCTCACCCGCGCCCGCATGATGCGGATCTCCCAGAAGATCGAGGAATGGGGGCTGTTCGACTATCCCGAGGCCGCCGATCTGATCGACGAGTTTCGCCGCGTCCACGGGCCCTTCATTGCCGCCCTCAAGTCGGCCAAGCCCAAACAGGCCGCCGGGCTCGCCGAGCGAGCGTTGGAGGCCGGCGTTACGCTCAGCGAGAAGATGGCGCTGTTTCACGCGAGCGTGTTTCTGGACCGTCGTCGAAACTCTCCGGCGGCTGCGGCGCGGATGCGGTTTGGCTGCCGCGTGGACCTCGCCGGCATGGGCGAACACTACCAGGACCGGCTGCGCGAGGCGTTCGACTTCCTGACCGTTCCGCTATCGTGGAAGACCATCGAGCCGCAGGAGAACACCTACCAGTTCCCGCAGGTGGACACGTGGGTCAACTTCGCCGCCCGGGCCCACATGCCCATCCACATCGGACCGGTGGTGGATTTCGACCCGGCCAATCTGCCCGAATGGCTGTACCTGTGGGAACACGACTACGATTCGCTCCGGGAGGTCATCTACAAGCACATCGAGCAGGTCATCACGCGATACGCCCGCCAGGCGAAAATCTGGTCGGTCGTCTCGGGACTGCACGCCTACAACGATTTCAATCTCGCCTTCGAGCAGATCATGGAGCTGACGCGAATGTGCTGCCAGTTGACCAAGAAACTGGCCCCCCGCTCGCAGACCATGATCGAACTGGTCATGCCCTGGGGCGAGTACTATGCCCGCAACGCGCGGACGATCCCCCCGCTGCTGTACGCGGACATGGCCGTCCAGAGCGGCATCAAGTTCGATGCGTTCGGCCTGCAACTGCACATGGGCGTCCCGCAGGACGGCTTCTACGTGCGCGACCTGATGCAGATCAGTTCGCTGCTGGACGAGTTCGCCAGCCTGCGCAAGCCCCTTCACATCACCGCGTGCTCCGTGCCCTCGCAGATCGCCGTTGACCCGCAGGACGGGTGGCGCGGCAAGTTGGCCGTCGACCAGGCCGGTCGATGGCACGCATCGTGGTCCCCGCGCCTTCAGGCGGAATGGCTGCAGGCGTTTTATCGCATCTGCATCTCCAAGCCCTACGTCGAGTCGGTCTGCTGGCGCGACCTCGGCGACGACGTCGCCCACTACCTGCCGCACGCGGGGCTCTGCAGCGACGATCAGACACCCAAACTGTCCTTCACCGAAATGCGCAATTTCCGGGCCCTGATGGCCGCGGCGGAACACCGTGAGAAAAACGGCGAGAACGGCTCATGACCCGCTCGCCCGTCCGCTGGGATGTGCGTCTGAACCGCTCCAATTGTTTCGCTGCGGTCGTGTTGTGTCTTGTCGCCTCGGCAGCGCTGGGCGGGCGGGCGGGCGGGCGCCAATGGTTCGGCCGCGACATTCCCGTCTGGCCCGATCGGCTGGCCGAGGTCGTTGAACGTATCGACCCCAACACCGCCTCGGTCGCGTCGTTGCAGAGGCTCAGGGGAATCGGCCGGGCCAAGGCCGAGGCCATCGTCGCCTATCGCCGGACCCACGGCGGACGACCTTTCGCCCGGGCCGACGACCTGACGGCCGTGCGAGGGATCGGAAACGGCATTATGCGGCGCATCCATACGCATCTGACGCTGCCGCCGAGTGCGAAGCGGCGTTGAAATTGCCCTACGGGCCGGCATAATACCTCCATGCCGACCAAGCCGCCCCCGGACCTCCACAAGAACCGCTACCTGCACCAGGCGATGCGCCCAGTGCACATGCTGGTGTTCGTCGCGCCATTGCTGGCGATGTTTCACATCCGCCTCATCGGACTCAACACCAGCGAGTTGCTGGCCCACCGGCACATCGGCGAGGTGCTGAACTTCTTCGGGGCCACCGGGTGGTTCCTGCCGGGCCTGGCGGTCGTAGCGGTCCTGCTTGGCCAACAGGTGGTCGGGCGACACCGTTGGCGAATCCGCCCGCTCGTGCCGGTGATGATGGTCGCCGAATCGATCGCGTGGATGTTGCCGTTGGTGGCGTTGGCCCACCTGGCCGGGCGGCTGGTCGCCAGCCAACCCGTTGATGAGAGCATCTTCACCACGCTGTCGCTGTCGATAGGGGCCGGCATCTATGAGGAGTTCCTGTTCCGGCAGGTGCTGATCGGCGTGGCGCTGCTGATCTTCGTCGATGTGTTCGATCTGCCCAAACAGACCGTCGCCATAGTCGCCATGGGGGTCGCGGCAATAGCCTTCAGCCTCTATCACCCGGACGTCTGGAGCGGCCGAGAGATGTTCTCGGGCCAGTTGCTGTGGACGTCGGCGGTTTTCAAGGCAGTGGCGGGGCTTTATCTCGGGGCGGTGTTTCTGCTGAGAGGCTACGGCATCGTGGTGGGCGCCCACGCGCTGTACAACATCTACGTGGCGTTCTGGGGTGCGTGAACGGCTAGGCCCAGGGGAACTTCTGCCCGGTCAGGCGGGTGTAGGCCTCGATATAGCGCGCGCGGGTCTTCTGAACGATCTCGGCCGGTAACGGCGGGGCCGGCGGCTTGCGGTCGAACTTGATCTTGTCCAGATAATCGCGAACGAACTGCTTGTCGAAACTGGGCTGAGACTTGCCCGGCTTGTAGCCATCCACCGGCCAAAACCGTGACGAGTCCGGCGTCAGGAGCTCGTCGATGAGCATCAGCATCCCGTCGCTGTCCCGGCCGAACTCGAACTTGGTATCCGCCAGGATAATGCCCTTCTCGGCGGCGAAATCGTGGGCCTTGCTGTATATCGCCAGCGACTTGTCGCGCAGCTCGGTCATCACGTCCTTGCCGACAACGTCGCATGCCCCGTCGAAGGTGATGTTCTCATCGTGCTCGCCGTGCTGGGCCTTGGTGGCGGGGGTGAAAATCAGCTCGGGCAGCTTGGACCCCTGCTTGAGCTTGGCCGGCAGATCGAGGCCGCACACGCGCCCGTTCTGCTTGTATTCGCGCCAGCCCGACCCGGCCAGGTAGCCGCGCACGACACACTCGACCGGCACGACCTCGGCTTTCTTGCACAGCATAAACCGCCCGTCCATTTCATCGCTCTGGAACGGCTCGGGCAGATCCTTCATGGCCGTGCTGAGAACGTGGTTCGGACAGACGTCCTGAAGCATCGCAAACCAGAAACGGCTGATCTGCGTCAGCACGCGGCCCTTGTCGGGGATGCCGTTGGGCATGACCACGTCATACGCGCTGATGCGGTCGGTGGCGACGAGCAGCACCCCTTCGGGCAGTTCGTAGATATCGCGCACCTTGCCGCTGCGCTTCGGGAAATTCTCGACGGCGGTCGTTAACAAGGCCGTGCTCTTCATGCTAGTCCTTCTACCGTCCTGCCCTCGCCGCGTCAAGATTGTTTCCGGTCGGGCGGCGCGGCGGTATCGTCGCCATCGCGCGAACAATACCCTTGGCGACCGCCGCAGCCAGAAGGCGTTGATAGCTGTCGCGCACCAGGAGGGCCGCTTCATGCGAGTTCGACAGGAACCCCAGTTCCACCAGCGCCGATGGACACGTTGTCCGCACGAGCACGCGGAAGTTCGCCTCGCGCACGCCGCGGTTGGCCGCGCCGGTAACCGCCATCTCCTGCAAAATCGCCTCGGCCAGCGCCACCGACGCGGAATCCGGGTTACGGGCGGTAAATACCTCGTAGCCGTTGGCCGAGGAGTTCTCGGCGGAGTTTGAGTGAATGCTCACGAACAACCTCGCCCGCGCACGGTTGGCGATAGCCGCCCGTTCGTTCAGCCCCAAGGGCGCATCGTCGGACCGTGTCAGGATCACGGGCACGTTCCGGCTGCGCAGCAGTCGCGCCACTTCCAGCGCGACCGGCAGGTTGATGTCCTTTTCCAAGACGCCGTTGACACCGCGCGCCCCGACATTCTTGCCGTCCTGGCCGGCATCGATGACGACTGGGGGAGACGGCTCGGCCGGAGGCAGACGCCTCGGTGGAGAGGGTTTGGGCTGGGTCGCTCGGCGCCGCCGCCGGGCCGACGCCAGCGCCCGGCGGATGGGGTTCTCTATCTCCAGCGGCACGAACAGCAGTTCCCCGATCGGTGCGATCCCGCCGTCCCGCCAGACGCTCTGGCCGTTAACGTAGACCTGGCCGTCGGGGTCTGAAGTGAACCGAACAGTATTGGCTCGCCCATCGCGCAAGGCGGCGCGGTCCACGTCGGCCGAGACCACCTCCATGTCCAGCCGCCACGCCAGTTGGTAGATGCTGACCGATCCATAGGGCGCCAACAACACGTCGTGGTGGGCCGTGTGGTCAGGGGCCCACGGATCCCATGCTTCGCACCCGCCGGCCGTCGCCAAGGCCACTGCCGAGACCATTACCCACCTGATGATTTGCCAGCGTGCGATGCGCATAGGACCGTCCAGTCAGGAAGATGACAGTTGCCCCGTCAGCCAGCAGGTGACCAGGAACGCCAACCAGCCGGCGATCAGGACACCCATCAACAGCCATCTCCACATCGGTCGGCTGGAGGCGCAGTCGGGGATGCCGTCGACGACATCCACCGGCGGCGGGGGCGGCGGCGCCTGGGGGCAAGCCGGGCGGGCCTTGGAAGGGGGATGTTTGCGTTTGCGGCTCATGTCTTGAGTTCGAATGCGCCAGTCGCCGCGAACGCCTCGTTGAAGTCGTAGACGTCTCGGAAGTCCTGGATGTTGTCGTCGGGCGTCCGTCCCCAGACGTCATGATCGATCAGCAGATAGACCATCTGCCCGAAGTCGATCGTCGTGTGGATGTTCCATCGCCGCAGGACGGTCGCGGCCAGTCCCCCCCACCGGCTGACGGCTATGTCGCGCAGGGCCAGGCAGATTTCCTCGCCGGTGACGTGCTGCGAGCGCCTGGTGAGTTCGCCGTGGCGCTTGCGGGCGGCTCGCCTTAGGCCATCGTTGAGAAAGGTGTAGGCCGCCAGTGGGTAACGACCGTCCTCCAACAGAACCTTTTCAATATTCACGTCGCTGGGCATCTCACACACTCCTGGGAAACAGTCCCTCGCCTTTGTTCACACCGGCGCCCGCCGGCAACACGCCCCACCGGCCGACCTCGTCCAACGTCCGCCCTTGGCGCTGCCAGCCAAGCTGGTCCAGCCCGCGGACGGTCGTCTCCGGCATGAAGGGCTCCAGATATACTAACACAATACGGACCGCCTCGCCGCAGGTATACAGGATCATCTCCAGCCGCTGGCGCTGGGACGGATCCTTGGCCAGCTTGAACGGCTCGGTGGCGTCGATGAACCGGTTGGTCGCATCGACGACCGCCATCACCTTATCCAGATAGGTGTGGAAGGCGCAGGCCGCCATCGCCGGTCCGGCCGAGCTGACCAGGTCCTCGGCTGCGGCGATCACGCCGGCGGCGTCGGCGTCGGCTTGGCCGGCGCCCGGCACGGCGCCGTCGAAGTATTTGCCGATCATCTTGACCGTCCGGCTGAGCAGGTTGCCCACGCCGTTGGCCAGTTCAGTATTATACAGACCCTTGAGCCCGTTGCGGGAGAAGTCACCGTCAGCTCCGAACGCCATGGTCCGCAGCAGCACGTAGCGGTAGACGTCGCGGGAGTACTCGCTGCAAATCTGGCGAATCTGCTCGGCGGAAACGAAGTTGCCCAGGCTCTTGGACATCTTGCGTCCCTCGGCCGTCCACCACCCATGGGCAAACACGCCCTTGGGCAGCGGGATGTCCAGCGACTTGAGGATGCAGGGCCAATAGACCGTGTGGAACCACAGGATGTCCTTGCCGACGAGATGCACGTCGGCGGGCCAGTGCCCCTCGAATGCGCCGTCGTGCTCGTCGCCGATGGGCGGCATGCCCAGAGCGGTGATATAATTGCTCAGCGCGTCGATCCAGACATAAACCGAATGGGCCGGGTCGTTGGGCATGGGGATGCCCCAGCCGCCGAGTTTCTCCAGCAGGCGCGAGATCGACAGATCATCGACCCCCTGGCGACACTTGCTGAGCACCTCGTTGCGCCGCGCCACGGGCTGCACGAACGTCGGGTTGGCCTCGATGTGTTCGATCAGCCACGGAATCCACTTGCTCAGCCGGAAGAAGTAGCTGGGCTCGCCGTATCGCGTCAGGGGCTCGTCGTTGACAGGGCTCTTGTAGTCGTTCTCGCGGGCGACGGATTCGGTGACGAACTCCTCCTGGCCCTCGTCGTACCAGCCTTCGTACTCGCCGAGGTAGATCTCGTCGCGATCGACCAGTTGGGTGATCAGCGTCTGAACGCGTTTCTCGTGGCGGGCCTGGCTGGTGCGGATGAAGTCGTCGTAAGAGATGTTCAGGTCGTCCCAGAGGTCCTGAAAGTGCACCACGACCTCATCGGCGAGTTGCTGGGGGCTGACGCCCTTTTCGCCGGCGGCCTTGACGATCTTGACACCGTGCTCGTCCGTGCCGGTCAGGAAACGCACGTCCAGCCCGGCGGCCCGGTGGTACCGCGCCAGCACGTCAGCGGCGATCGTCGTGTATGAGTGCCCAATATGGGGCGCATCGTTGACGTAGTAAATCGGTGTTGTCACGTAATACGTCTTTGCCATAGTCCCACTAGCATGAGAATTGGGCGGGAAAAATCAAGACTTAAGCGCCCGCTCCGACCGATGCGTGATATAGTCAACAGTTTCCAACACCCGTATTGAGAGGCGCCTCTAGGATGTCCCCGCGCAAGGCCCATCGGCCTCTGGAATATGCTTATCACAGTCACCGGCCGGTGGCGACGATCTTCTGGCTGATGGACCGCCCGTGGTGGTACTACGCAGTGGCGATCTGTTTCTTCGCCATCAAGCAGTTGCCTCTCATATTGGTGCCGGTGGCGATGGGGTACACGATCACCGCCCTCCAGGCCGACCCACCACAATGGGTGTTCACCAATCCGTGGTTCATCATCGGGGTCATCGCGTTTCTGGTGCAGAATGTTCCCACGAACTTCCTGTACTTTCGCATGATGATCCCCTGCGTGCGCCGGTTGGCCTACCGCCTGCGAGCGGGCATGGTCCGGCGACTGCAGCAACTGTCGATGGGCTTCCATGACGAGGCTGAGGCGGGGCGACTCCAGGCCAAGCTGCTGCGCGACGTGGATTCGGTGGAAGGCATGCTGTGGATGACCTTTGAGTCCATCCTGGGCGCCGCCTTCAGCCTGATCACGCCCATTATCTTCACCCTGACCCACGACTCGATCATGATCACCGTATACGTGGTCATCGTTCCCATCGCGGTCGTCATGCAGCGCATCTTCCGCAAGCCCATCAGGCGCCGGTTCAAGGAATTGCGATTGGCCACCGAGGCCATGAGCGCCCGGGCGTCTCAGATGATCGAGATGATTCCGATCACACGGGCCCATGCCGTGGAAAAGGAAGAAATGCAGGTCATGCACGACCATCTGGATCAGGTCTACCACCAGGGCGTGCGGGCCGATTACACCAACGCTCTCTTCAACGCTCTGGCGTGGATCTCCATGCAACTCCCGCTGGTGGCGTGTCTGGCGTTGGCGTCGTATCTCGTCTACATCGGGAAGATCACCGAAGTCGGCATGGTCGCCACCTACACGATGTTCTTCAGGATGATCACCGGTTCGGTGCAGATGCTGCTGGCCCTGGTGCCCGGCATGGCCCGCGGCGGCGATGCGATCCGGTCCATCGGCGAAGTGCTCGAATGCCCCGACATCGAAGACAACGAGCAGAAGCAGCGCGTTTCAAGCGTCCGTGGCCGGTTGACATACGACCATGTGACGTTCAACTACCCCAACAGCGACATCCCGGCTGTGAAGGACTTCTCCATCGATATCATCCCCGGCGAGTGTGTGGCCTTCGTGGGCGAATCCGGCGGCGGCAAAACCACACTGATGGGCCTGGCCATCGGCTTCCGCCGGCCGACGGATGGGCGACTGATGCTCGACGGGCTGGACATGGAGCAACTGGACCTGCGGACGTACCGTCAGTTCCTGGCCGTCGTGCCGCAGCGGACGATCCTGCTGGCCGGCACGATCCGCAACAACATTTTGTACGGCCTGGAAGGCGTCAGCGACGAGAGGCTGCGGAAGGTCGTCGAGGCGGCCAACGTCGCCGAGTTCACCGACAAGCTCCCCGACGGGCTGGATTCCATGATCGGCGAGCACGGCGCGAAGCTCTCCGGCGGGCAGCAGCAGCGAATCGCCGTCGCGCGGGCATTGATCCGCGACCCCAGAATCATCATCCTCGACGAGGCCACCAGCGCCCTGGACGTCATCAGCGAAGCCCTCGTTCAAGAAGCCATCAACCGCCTGGTCGCCAACCGCACCACCCTCATCGTCGCCCACCGCCTCTCGACGGTCCGCAAGGCCGACCGCATTGTCGTGATGAAAGACGGCCAGTGCATCGAGTGCGGCCCGCCAAAAGAATTGCTGGCCGCAGGCGGAGAGTTCTCCAAGCTGCACAATCTACAGCAGATGCTTCTATAAGAATGACCAATTCCCAATGACCAATGTCCAAGAAGCCCGGCTGGACCTTTCGACCGGTTCGCCCTTTGGTCATTGGTCATTGGGAATTGGTCATTCTCAAAACAGGTTCTCTCTGTACCAATCGATCGACTTGTCCAGCCCTTGCTCGAAGTACATCTCTGGCTCGTAGCCGATGGTCTGCTTGGCCAGCGATATGTCGGCCAGCGAGTCCTTGACGTCACCGGGCCGTGGATCGGTGTAGTCGGCTTCGAACTGGACGCCCAGCAGCGAGCGGATCTTGTCGAGAATCTGGTTGAGGGTCGTAGCATGATGGCAGGCGATATTGATGGGCTGGCCCTTGCAGATCTCGCCCGGGGCGTTGGCGGCCAGCCAGTTGGCGTCGCAGACGTTGTCGATGTAGCAGAAGTCGCGGCTCTGCTCGCCGTCGCCGTAAACGATGGGCTTGTCGCCCTGAAGCGCCCGGCTGACGAAGGCGGGGATCACGGCCGCATAGGCCCCCTCGGGATCCTGGTGCGGGCCGAAGACGTTGAAATATCGCAGCGACAGCGTCTCCATCCCATAGCAGGCGGCGTAGGCCTGAAGGTAATACTCGCACGCCAGTTTGCTGGATGCGTACGGGCTGATGGGCATGGGGACCATGGTCTCGCGCTTGGGCGATTCGGCCTGGTCGCCGTAGGCGCTGGACGATGCGGCGAAGATCACCCGCTTCACCCCCGCCGCCCGGGCCGCCTCCAGGACGGTAATCGTGCCATTGACGTTCACATCGTGGCTGGTGACGGGGTCCTCGACGCTGCGGGGCACCGAGCCGAGGGCGGCCTCGTGAAAAATGGCCGCACTACCGGCGACAGCCTTGTCCACCGTATCGCGGTCGCGGATGTCGCCCTCGATCAATTCGATCCGGTCGGCGATCTCGGCGAGGTTCTCCTGCTTGCCGGTGGCGAAGTTGTCCAGCACGACGACATCGTGACCCTTGCCCACCAGGAATCGCGTCAGGTTACAGCCGATAAAGCCGGCCCCTCCGGTTACCAGATACTTCGCCATGAGTGTTCCTCAACTCAACTGGATGTATCTACATGCGGGCCCGTTCGAAGTCGATCACTTGCCGCAACGTTTCTTCGAGCGTGACGGTCGGCTTGTAGCCGATCAGGCGGTTGACTTTTTCCAGCGACGGCACGCGCGTGAGCATGTCGTCGAACGGCCGGCCGTAGGCCTCTTCGTAGGATAGCCTGCGCGTGTCGGACTTGGAGCCCGTCATGTCGATGATCTTGTTGGCGAGCTCTTCGATCGTCACCGACTCGTCCGTGCCGACGTTGACGACCTTCCCCTCGGCGGCGTCACACGCCATCAGCTTGACGATCGCGCCGACCACGTCGGAGACGTTGCAGAAACAGCGGCTCTGCTTGCCCGTGCCATAGATCTCGATCGGCTCGCCGCGCAGGGCCCGGCGGACAAACCGCGGGACCACCATGCCGTACTGGCCGGTCTGGCGCGGGCCCACGGTGTTGAAGAACCGGCAGATCACCGTCGGCAGGCGGTACTGGTCGTGGTAGGCCAGCGCCAGGAACTCGTCCACCATCTTGCTGCAGGCGTAGCTCCATCGGGTGAAGTGCGTCGGGCCGAGCGTGACATCGTCGTCCTCGACGAACGGCACCTTGGTGTTCTTGCCGTAGACCTCGCTCGTCGAGGCGACCAGGATCTTCCGGCGAAACTTGTTCGCCAGGTTCAGCATCACCTCCGAGCCGTGAATATTGGTCTCGATGGTGTGCACCGGGCGGTCCACGATCAGTTGCACGCCGACCGCAGCCGCCAGGTGGTAGATCATGTCGCAACGGTCGACCAGCGACGTCATGGTCATCTCGTTGCGAACCGATTCGCGAATGAACTCGACCGAGGGATGCTTCAGCAGGTCCGCGATGTTGTCCAGCGAGCCGGTGGACAGATCGTCCACCAGCACCACGCCGTGCCCGTCGGCGACCAGGCGATCGGCCAGGTGCGAGCCGATGAACCCCGCTCCGCCAGTCACCAAATAATGTGCCATAGAAGGAACTGCGTTTGCGAGTATTTCACAATTCGACGAGCCGCGGGCTTCCCTTCGGGTCGCCGCTAAACGTGGAGGGGAGACAAACGCGGACCGCCAACACTGGCGTGACCTGACGAACGCCGATATCATCGCCATCGGCTGGGAACGGACACCTGGCGCCGACGGCGGCGGCGCCGTTATCGGCGGCAACCTTGGCCAGATCGCCCGGCGTGTTGCCCATCATCGTTGCCGTGCCGTCCGGGCCCGAGCCGAACGTCATCGAGACAACCACCGGCAGGTCGACCGCGC
>LAZR01000290.1_pt1 | contig 47198 bp, 69 predicted proteins | sample 329461 | NCBI WGS metagenome assembly LAZR01 (sample SAMN03002196, study PRJNA259156) | marine sediment metagenome | biome: sea floor; feature: Hydrothermal impacted sediments; material: marine sediment; isolation source: Loki non-amplified sample from Loki's castle hydrothermal vent sediment ...
ACAACGACGGCTCGGGCGACCAGCACAACCTCCCGTTCTCGGGGACGGTGGACTGGCCGAGGCTCGTGCGGACAATCGCCGAGTCCTCGTATGTGAAGCCCCTCAGCCTGGAGGTGACGATGGGCAACTTCGTCTTCGAGGACGAGGACGGTGAAGAGATCCAAGGTGTGATCGAATACATCGAGGACGACATCGCCACCGTAGTCGATGACGAAGAAGGGGAGTGGGAAATTGCAACAGATGAGCTAAGTAAAGCGTAGTGCTCAAGACTGAGCTTCGCTCATATCAAAGCGAGGCTGTCGATGCTGCACTCCAGCACGATGGCTTCGCTTTATTTCCTGAGCAACGCACAGGCAAATGCCTGATTGCTCTGGCTGTGGTCGATCATCACAAGCCTGACATCGTAGTCATCGTGTGTCCGAAGAAAGCACGCATCACTTGGGAGTCAGAGATTGCAAAACACCTTGACCTCGACTGGGAATGTGCCTTCTACATCATAAATTATCAACAACCGGTAAAAAATTTAGCGCTGCGCGGGCATTGGTACAAATTTAGCAAAGATTTCGTAGATGGTGGTGGCACTTTGATGGTGATCGCAGATGAAAGTCACCACATCAAAAAACCTGGGACTGCACAGTCACGGTTCGTTCGCACACTGGGCAAGCGTGCACACTGGCGACTCGCTCTCACCGGCACGCCAATAGACAAAGGTTACGAGCAGCTCTGGGCAACCTTCGATTTCGTTCAGCACAAGGTAGCGTTCGGCACCTATGATCAGTTCAAGAATCGATACGTGCTCTACGATGAGAAGGAGCGCAGGGATGGTCGCCAATACAAAGTGATCACCGGCTATCAGCGTGGACCTGAGCTGCTGAAGATCATTCACCACTACTCCTACCGCATCACATTCAACGAGGCACGCATCGCCATGGGCAAGAAGCCGATCACGATCCGCAAGCGCAAGGTGTACTTCGATCTGAACAAGAAGTCACGCAGACTGTACGACTCGATGGACAAGGAGATGCAGGTCGTCGTTGATGGACTCGACATCGAAGCACCACTGCCGGTCACGAAGATTCAGAAGCTGCAGCAGATCTGCGGAGGATTCCTGCTGATGCTGGAGCCACGAGTCCCCGGTAAGAAGAAGCGCAAACGATTCGTCGTGCCCACGGGTAAGGAGAAGCTGACTGCTCTCATGCAGCTGCTATCTGGCATGGACGACCGCAAGCTCGTCATCTGTGCTCGCTTCACCCACGAGATCAAAGCTATCAACGAGCTGCTCCATGAGTTCAAGTGGACGCACAAGGAAATCTCAGGCAGCTCTGAGTGGGATGGCAAGTTCGACGTCGATGTCGTAGTGATGCAGATCCGCAGTGGGTTGGGCTTCGACCTGAGTGAGGCGAACACCTACGTCTTCTATTCATGGGACCACAGCTACATCGTGTTCGAGCAGTCACGCTTCCGCATCATGGACATGGAGCGCACGACGCAGATCAACTACCACTTTCTGATGGCACGAGACACCATCGAGGAGGAATATTTTGAAGCAATCGCACGCAAGAAGGATTTCTCAGCCCTCGTCCTCGACAAGTACCGCAAAACGAAAGCAGCGAAGCGTCGAAGAGCAACTCGAAAAGCTGCGGGCCGAGTTCGACAAGCCTGTAAGAAAAAGCAGCTTGCCCTCGATCTCTAATTAGGTGTTTACAGTGGGAGCACTGCCATGATAGGGTCCCCATCCCAAAGTAAGTTAGAGTGATACCGTTATGGCTACAGCTAAGAAATCATCTAGGATTACGATCACCCCTCCCAACTTCCAGTCTGTCCAACTACGCCTGCAGGGTATGTCCCCACTGATGCAGAACAAGTTCTCCAAGAAAGCAGTTGATGCAATTGCGGAGAAGCAGACTGCTGCTGATGTTGTGAAGGGACCCCGCGCTCCGAAGGACTACGAAGCTGAGTTCAACGCCGCACGCTACGTCAGCCGTCAGGGCTGGGACGGTGTACCGTGTCGTCAGGTCCGTGCTTCAATGATTCGAGCGTGCGCCAACATCGATGGGCTCGACATGATGCGAGCGAAGACTGCGTTCTTCATCGATGCACACGGCTTCGACAAAGTAGATGGCACACCGCTGCTCAAGATCGAAGGTGCAAAGCCGGGGGTACATGTAGCAGTGGTACATGACACACGTCCGGTTGCCATCGTCAACACGTTCGATCTGCGCAACCGTCCGCTCTATCCCGAGTGGGCATTGACTATGACGCTCAATTTCGATGCAGATCTCTGCACGGAGACTGACGTCGCCAACCTACTCGCACGAGCGGGTGCCACCATTGGCATTGGTGAGCTACGTCCGCTCGGCAAGAAGGGATTCGGTGGCGATTACGGGATGTGGGAAGTGCAGGCTCCGAAGGCTCCTGCGAAGAAGAAGGCAGCTCGTAAGAGGAAGGCGGCATGAGCAACAACATCTTCAGTTGGTCCAAGCAACACCCCGTTGAGGCCCAACTCATCGGGGAATGGATCGAGTCACTGAACGACAACAGCGGTCAAGGCATGGTCGATGCCGCCGCTGATGTCCTCTCCCCCGCTCACGAACTATTCGAGTGGGATGAGACGAAAGCCGCAGGGAAGTATCGACTGCGTCAGGCTGCTGAGATCCGTTCATCGTTGCGCATCGAAGTTCGGCAGTCAGCCAAGAAGCCCACTCACATTCCGGCATATATTGCCGCTACCGACAGAGGACAATACGTTCTCACTATCGAAGCAAGTGCGGAAGAACTGACGGACGCAGAGCAGCGATTTCTAAGTCAGATCAACTCCTTTCGACAGAAGTGGGCGGGACTCAAACTCGCGGAGACTGTCATCGAAGCTATCGATGAAGTCAGGCGTAGCACTTCACGTCGCACTGCTCCTAAGAAAAAGAAGCGTGCGGCGAAAAGGTGATCTCACTCTTACGGTTAGGTTTGCTGGGGCAGTCATGGTCCGATATGGTTTGATCAGGTCCTGTGCGATTAGGTACGGCAAGGCAGTCATGGTCATGCTAGGAATGTTGAGGCCCGGTACGGTGGGCAACGGTACGGCAGTTAGGGTCAGGTGGCCTCAGGTGTCGTAGGTTCAGGCGGGGCGAGTTGTGGCAAGGCAGTCAAGGTGTCGTTAGGCGAGTTTCGGTACGGCGGGGCAAGGCAGTCAAGGTTTGGTCTGCTCCGATCTGGTTTGGTCGGGTGGGCTGAGGTTAGGCACGGCAGTCGAGGTAAGGCACGTTCTGGCATCATCTGGCACGTCATGGTTAGGCACGGCAGTCTAGGTGCGCTCAGGTATGTTCTGTTCCGACAAGCTGAGGTCAGGCAGTCAAGGTCAGATCTGGCATGGTTCGATTCGATATGTTCTGGTGCGCTTTGGTGTGGTCAGGCAGTCATGGTGGGCTTAGGGACGGTACGCCCCTCTGGGGTTTCGTCAGGCAAGGCAGTCTAGGTGTGGTAAGACGTGGAGAGGTATCTTCTGGCAAGGTCTGGTTGGGTCAGGCAGTCGCGGCGACGTTAGCTTGGGTCACGTCTGCATGGTATGGCACGGCAGTCCCGGTGGGTTGTGGGTTGGTATGTTCTGGTGAGGTTCGCTGTGGTTCGGCAGTCATGGCGAGGCAACGCGAGTTTTCGTGGGGCAAGGTCGGTTATGGCAAGGCAAGGCAGTCTAGGTGAGTTCACGTTGGGTCAGCTGGGGTCAGGCATGCTATGGCAAGGCAGTCTCGGTTAGGCGAGGTAACGCAAGGCTCGTTCTGGTGCGCTCTGGCACGGCAGTCGAGGTGTGGTGCCTTCTGGTCCGTTACGGTGGGCTCAGGTTAGGCTCGGTAGGGCAGGAGCGCTAAGTGAGTGAACATGGTCTGTGGGTTTGGCTCAGGGATACGGTCTTGCCCATAGGTCATTATTCGCGAGTCGAAACCGGTGGTACCGCTCCCGGTTTTCCTGATGTGCACTATCAACTCAAACACAATCACTGTGGCACCATCGAGTTGAAACACAACGCAAGAAATCGAACGACTCCTTTCACCGATGAGAAAAAAGGGATGCGTGCCTCGCAGTTGCGCTGGATCGAAAACAACATGGAGTACCACGGTGTCGTCTGGATCATCGCTGAAGCACCTCCTGATATCTTCGTTATCCACGGAAGCGAAGCCGAGGAAATCAATGGTTCAACTCGTGAAAACCTGCACAAAATTTCGGCAGCAGTTTTGCATCGTGAGTCTCCCGAAGATGCTGCCTTCAAACTCGTCAACATTCTCATGGGGGTAACTAAACCTGATGGCTGATCGAACTTGCATCTACATGAGTCCCTACAACGCACCTCTCTGTAGCGAGTGCGGTCACGATCTTTCCCTGTGTGAGTGCGTCGATCCCGATGCCTTGGCACACGAGCGCTTGCACAGTATCGACGGGCTCATCTTCACCATGGTCCGTGACGAGCTAGTCGCAGATCGCACGGCAGATCCTGACACCGTTCACCTGTTGGGCACGCTCATGGAGAAGCTCGGCCTGCTCTCCATAGCGATGGCACGACACGACCGTGGTCTCAGCACCACTACCCAGGAAGTCCTGCGAGAGGCTGTGCGGGTAGCTACGATGGCGATCCGCGTGGCGAGCGAGGGTGACTCCAATTACAGCTACGTTTTTCCGGCTGTCGAAACAGAGCTGCCCGCAGGGCCGACTGCTCGGCAGTACTGATTCTGATACTCTACCTTTGGTATGGACGTGGCAAAGATCCTGAGTCAAGCCGCTGAGATCTGCGGCACTCGCCGGGAGCTGGCAGAGCACCTCGACGTCAGCGTAGCCTCGCTGGACAAGTGGCGGCGGGACCGACGCATCCCAGCCAAGCACTGCCTTCAGATCTACCGGCTCACCACAGTCCCTCTGTACAGGCTCAACGACGTGTTCCCTGAGACCCTGATCGTAGGTAGCCGGTGGCAAGAACGCATCCTGAAGCGTCTCAAGAGGCTCAAGGATCAAGGTCTGCGACGTGACATCGAAACCATGCTGGAACTGGAGGTCGGAGATGGCTAGACACGACAAGAAGGACATGACGAAGCGACACGTGAAGTTGCACCGCAATCTCGATGAGCTGATCGCATGCTTCTACATCGAGACGGGACTGCTCGCAGGGACCACCACCTTGATGGAGTTCATGGAGTGGTCGCACAAGATGACGGTCAAACCCACCTGCGCTACCGTGGAGGAGACAGATGAAGTGGGATCGTGAACGCATCGTTGAGATCATCGGTGATGAAGTCGATGCTCTGGAGAAGCTGATCGAGGGTGTGCGTGCTGAGGCTATCGGCTGGACCTGGGCTGAGGCATGCAGTCAGTACGACAAAGGGCTCGACGTGCGTCACCAGATCATGCCTGACCTTCTTGCTAAAGCCCTGCTCGATCTCAACCCGGAGCGCAAGTGATGTCTGACCACGAATCTGAAGGCGAGAATAAAGTCACCACCCGCATGGGAATAGAGGATGGACAGGTCGTGATCTTCTGGTCCGAACTCATCGCCACGATCAGATTCGATCCTGATTCTGCAGACAAGTTCGCAGACGCGATCAAAGAGAAGGCTCAGCAGGCACGAGACCTCACCAATTAGCCCCTGTTACACGGCAGCGTTTTCCTGTATGCTCTCCTGAGTATCTGAAACTGGAGAAGTACTATGCCTTTGAGAGCAACATCCGATAGCGTTGGAGCGCAACTCGCGATGATGCGAAAACGCAACACGAAAGAGTGCGTGAACCCCGAGTGCAAGAATGTGTTCGAGGGTCTCGTGATCACTAACTACTGTTCCGACGAGTGCCGGTTCCGTGCTTCATACCTGCGGCGCAAGGAACGAGCGGTGGCGAAGGCAGCGAAAGCAGCACGTCAGGCTCGGCGCAAAGCCATAGCAGGAAAGTAAGGAGACCCCATGGCATATCTGAAACAACACCGCAAAGCCATCCTCGAAATCGAAGGGCGCATGCTCAGTGGCAACTTCAAGATCAGCCTCACCAACGACCGTGATCGCGAAGCACTGGTGGAGTTCATCACCGAAATCCGCAAGCAGCTTCGCGACTTCGATCCGTCGAAGGCACCAAGGAGAGGACCCAAGAAGGAGAAGAAGCTAGTCCTACGCAAGAAGAAGGCGAAGCGCAAAGCATGAGCCTCGTCATGGTGGACCTCGAAGGCACGCTGAGCGATCACACTGATCGCTTGGCTATCCTTCAGGCTACCACGGCAGCGGACCCTCGCAATCGTGAAGCATGGAAGATCTACTACAAAGGACTGCCTGACGATGAGCCCCGTCCGCAAGTACTGCTAGCCGTCAAGACATGGATCGAGGCAGGTTGCTACATCCTCGTCTACAGCACCCGCTTCAAGAACAAGTACGGTCACGAGGAAGAGTGGCTGCGTGGTCACGAACTGTTCGACAAGGTCATCCTGCGTCAACGTGATCAGTGGGAGACACGCATCGAAGGTCCCGATCTAGTTTCAGAGTGGGCAGTGCGTGACAACCCCCACATCCTGATCGATGATCGTGAAGAGGTTCGTGATAAGGTGAAGCACTGGTGTCCTGACACCATGGTGCTGGCACCGGAGGATTTCCCCTACGAGGGACAACGACATGATCCTACAGTGTGAGGATGGATTCCTCTTTCACCTGTGGGGCTCGACCGGCAAGTGTGTACGTTGTGGTGTTACCGGAATCGACCTCGACTCCTCCTACTTCGACCAGGGAACGGTTGCCGACGAGACATCGGTGGACGACCGGTCTGCACCTGCATCGCTCTCGCCTGTGCGCCTTGCTGATCACCCATCCCTATTCGGTTCGCTCCTCCCGGCATTCCTGCGCCGCCACCACCGGGCATGAAGCCACGTCCCGGCATGACAGCTGCACGAACACCACCAGCTCCCGGCGCAGTCGCTTGCTGCTTACGCTGTTGTAGCATGCGTTGGTAGTCACCTGCGCCACCACCGGCACCGGGTCTACCCATCCCAGGTGGACGACCGACACCACGCAACGGCACGCCTGCTCCCGGTGGCTGTGGTCTTGGCTGTCCTTGACCAACTCCCGGTCTACCTATCCCACCACCTGCTCCGGGTGCTCCGGGTCCTCGTAGCTGACGTCCTTGGATTCCACCTCGATCTATGAAGCCTTGGATCGGTGATCCACCACCACCCGGTCCCGGTGCGCTCCCTGGCATGACGGCAGCGCGAGCGAGTCCACCACCACCCGGTGGTTGTCCACGACCTCTCATGCCTCTGCGACCTCGCCTGCCACGCTGCATCATGCCGCGCATCGCCCCACCGAATTGCATCTTCACAGGCTCTTCACCCGCAGCAGCTCGCGCACGCTCCAGATAGGCAACGAGAGATGGTGGCACTCGACCGGGCCGGAACCCTGGAGCTACGTCCGCAGCAGTTCGTGCAGGAGGTCCAACACGTCGAGGAGGTGCAGCACTGGAGATGAACTCACGCCCCGGAACAGGATCAATCGTTCGCACAGGTTCTGTGGCAGCTGCCAATCCACCTTCAGTGGGAGGAGCTGCAAGTGTTTTTTCAGGTGGATACCACTTCTCACCTGATTGAGTCCAACCCGCTCTCTCCAGTTCCCTCTTAGCAGTAGGCAACCTCGAAGCCTTTCGCCCTGCCACACGCTCCGATGCCTGCCTGAGCGTCAAAGGTTCAGTGCCGTACTTCTCGCGCCAGCGTTCCTCTGAGGTCCGCGTATCCCGCGCTTCTCCCAATAGCCTCAGAGCGGTGCCACCACGCTGATACCCCTTAGCTTTCTTGTCAGCAGAAACGAACTCCTTCGCCACACTCACAGGTGGTGCCTCCCCTCGTGATGGTTTCCATCCATGCGCGACAGCTCGCATGAACTTTGCCTGTTTCGGAGTCTTCGATGGCATGACTATTCCTCGACCACTTCGCCGGTCTTACCGTCGATGGTCACAGCGTTGTCTGGTTTTGATTGAATCAATGCGAGGATGCTGCTCATCACTTCGAGCTTGGTCTCATCTCGCAGGCCGAGAGGTGAGCTGTCTCCGTCACCTCCAGATACCGCAGTGTGCTGACGATCTTTCCAGTGGTCTCGCTGGCGATTGGTAATCCAGAGCTTGATAGCGGTGACGTCGGGCTTGTAATGCTTAACGGTCGGTGCACGAGTAACGTCGCCGTCCCAGAAGAACAACTTCTCCTCGTCGTGTGTGTAACCCACTGCGGATTGATAGAGGGCGGAAAGAACGGCAGCATCGGCATCGGTGTAGCCATCTTCGAGTGCTTCTTTGAACAGAGGGTACTGCTTCTTCCACGTTCCGATCTGACGTCGGTTGATGTCGAATAGCTCCGACATCTGATCCTCATTGATGCCACGCATGGCAATCGCACGCACCTGATCGAGGTGACCCGGCAGAAACAGACGCGAGCCTTCAGCGAGGAGTCGCCCCTCACGGTTGCGTACCAGATTGCGCTTGCCTTTGAATCTTCCAGCCATTGTTACCTACATACGAAGTGGATATGACGCACTTAACCATGGAAGTTTGGGTGCAGGCTGGCCCGTAGTAGCTCGCAGATCCTCGATGGTGGGTCCCTCTGCCTGTCCCTGTTCTGGTGGTTGCTCGATTGAAATTGGCTCTTCATCTTCTTGCTTAAGCAACCACGGAATTGCTCCTATGGTTGCAATCTCTGCCGCCGATGCACGATCAATGACTTGCTTCCATGCTTCCCACTTCTTAGATTGCTGCAGCAGTCGCTCGGCTACGTCAAGCCGTCCTGCAGCAGCGTTTCTCACTGCCGCATTGAATTCATCAGAAGCTAGAAGCTCATCGGTTCTTTTCGCAACTTTAAACTGACCGGATGCGATGTCTGTAATGGCACCTGCTCCACGAGATCCAATGTACCCTGTCTTACTGAAAGCGAAGGTCTGGAATCCAGCTTTGAACATGCGCAGTAATGGCGTACCACTTTCAAGCTGACGGATGACTGCAGTCTCTCCTCCTTCTGCCGCTGCCATCTTTTTCCCTCTCTCAATGCTCTCTGCGATTCTCCCTAGTGAATCAAAACGAGTCTTCGCTCCTTCTGGCATGTGCTTGAATAACTCAGCCTTCGCCCATGGGTTCGCATTGAGATTCCTCCATGCCTTAGCAAATTGAGGAGTGATTATCCTATCCCCACCTACTGGGAAGAACATATCATTGAGGATCATAGCAGCAGCTTGCCTACGCCTCCCTTTAGGCAACGCTTCCATCAGCTGAGTGAACTGCGTGGCTTCTCCTTTGGTCGCTAGCTCGGCAGATGCACTCGCGATGCGCGGCATCAATGACTGATTCATTTGCCTGCCGAACAATGTCACCATCTGATCTTCGAGAATATTGATCTGATCGGTAAGCTTTCGAGCCATTCCATAATTAGCACCCAATGAAGGTGACACACCATCAGCAACAGCTTGTTGATCTCGAATGATTGCTGCGTAGATATCATCCGTCCCAGATTCATCCCCCTTGCGTCGAGCCTGCTCCATCTTGGCACGCACTGCATCCAAACGTCCGTAGGTGGGACGCAACCTCCCTCCTTGTGTCCCTGGACCAAAAAGAATGCCGTGCAATTCACTTTCTATAACAGAAAGCCCTGAGGTATCCCCACCCAATACTCTCAAGCGTTCCAAGAGATAGGCTTTTACTGAGGACGCTTCCATGCGAACGGTGCCCTGGACGAGGGTCTCTTCAACTGCTGCGTAAGCCTTCTCAGCTTGTGTCGTCAGATCTTTGAGATTGGTATTGAACTCATCTCTAACACGCACATTCAAAATGCTTCTGTCGGGTTGGCCCCCCATCCTCGCAACGAGTTCATCTGCTCGTGCACTCACGGCTTCGATCACTGCGACATCTTTAGCTTTCAACTTACTGTTAGGCTGTTTCTTGAGAGCCTGCACCACTGCAATGAAAGATGCATTATTGGAGAAATGCTCAGGGCTGAGTGCAATGCCTGCCTCCTCTCCTGCTGCAAGAACCTTTTCAATGGGGTCCACACCTAGAGCAGTACGTTCCGCGTTGCCTGCACGGAGATCCTCAGCGATCTCAATCATGGATCTCTCTTCAGCTTCGAGAAAACCTTTGGTGAGATTGGATCTCTTAGGATCGAAGACCACCATTTCGGAAACATCACCTCCTTGCTTGGTGATGATCCCATCGTAACCTTGAGCTTGGAGTCTTTGAGTAAGCTCGGCACCAGTTGCACCTTCATTGGCCTCACTCAATGCGCGTTTCCAGGCTACGGTGTCAGCAGCTTCAAGGATCAATGGATTCTGAAGCTCGACTATGCCTGCTTCCCAACCAGCAGCGGGTGCAGCATTGTCATAACGCATGTTGACGTATTGACCCGCAGGTTCCACGTCTTGACCGAAGCGTGCACCCATGTCAGGTGCCTTCTCAGTATTTCTTATGGTATGCATCGTGATCGGTCGCCCCGTTTGAACGGCACCGGGGTCAGTCATCTTCGCGTACTTCGCACCTAGTGTGGGATCACGGAGTAGACGTCGTATCTCTCCTTCCGCTTTGATTTGCCTAGCCACTGACCTTGCCTTTCGTCCAGCAGAAGCTGCCTTCTTGACTACTCCTAGACCAAGTACCGACATGAGTGCTACGGGTGCCGTATGTGCGGCAGCAGCAAGCGCCGCATTTCCAGTTGCGTTGAGCGTGGCACTCCCAAGACCTGTCTCAGCAGCATGAATAACTTCTCCAACAGGTCCTAACACAGTACCCAACCCTTCGAGGATATCCAGACCTGTCTCGCTCTTGGGCGTGTAGAGAGAGTGTTCCCGTACCCATTCAACTGCCCGTGCTCCTTGCCCTGGTGGTCCAGGCCAGAGGCTTGCTCCAATCCCTGCAAACCCACCAAGAATTTCACCGGCAATGCCACCCCCTATGGTAAGAGCTGCTTCACCTTGACCGATCAGCTGACCTAATGGAGATGCCCGCGACGTCAAGGCACCCACTACCATATCTCCAAAGTCCACCTCAGTGGGTTCAGCCGCTCGGCGTGCCTCTTCCGCCTCGATCCTTCCAAGAGCATCACTAGGTGGAGGTGCAGTTGGAGTTGCCTCTCTCGTTTCTTCTTCAGCCGCGATGTCCGCTAAGGTGACCATTACTTACCTGCCTCCAGTACCTTCTTCGCCTCTGCCAATTGCGCAGGTGAGAGCGCTTTCAATTCTGCAGCAGTCATCCCTTCGTAATCGTCAAAGGTCAAAGCCTCACCCCCACCAACCGGACTGGGGGGCATAGTCCCAAGATTCCGTGGGTTGTAGTCTTGAAGATCAAAGACAGCTCCCCCTTGAGCATCCTCAAATAACCGTTTGTAACCACGTCGAATGATGTCTTCGTAGTCATCGAGCGCTCGCAGATACTCCCCTTCCGATTGTGCAGTTTCCATTCGCGCAATGGATTGCGTAGCCTTTTCACCTTCCAGCTCCGTGATCTGTCCACCACCTTTCAATCCTTGGAAGGCTTCGAGGAAGATGGAACCTGCTAGTTGTTTGTGCCTCACCGAAAAGTCGAAGGCATCTGAAGCAGGGAAAAGATTTTGGGGATCAATCCAAGCAGATACACCGGTTGCTGTCTTAAGCCCTGGATGATCGCGCATCTCATTGAGACCACGGATCGCCATATTGGCTGTCTCCAGTGCGGGCCTAAGCTCTGTTTGTGCAGCGACACTAAGCTTCGCCCATGCTTCTAGAGGTATGAACTCCAGCCTTGCAGCGTTTTGCGCAGCTACCTTCGCAGCTATCCTCTCTGTTATCTGCTGCGGACTCAATGGAGTTTGTGCGAAAGGTATATCCCCATCCTTATCTTTGATGTACTCAATTGGAAGGACTGTGCCATCAGATGCAATTCGTGGAATACCCCAGGCAAACTCTCCTTCCGCTGTTGGATGCTCAAAGAGTTCGGGCTCGAATGCTTTTGTACGGAATCTCTTAGCTGCCGTTTCTCGCTTCAGATCCATCTCACGGTCTTTCTCTCGCTGACCTAGAAGAAGTGCGCTCGTCGTAGATATCGATTCACCAAAGCCACCCGTCTTTGTCGGTGCGAGCATGCCTGCTGCGATTGCTAGCCATCGGTCAGTATTATCAGACCCTCTAGCTCCACCACCTCCGCTCCCTCCCTGCATCTCACCGAGACGAGAGCGTGCTTCTCCCAAATTCATAATTGCTTTAGAAACAGGATCTGGCATCACACCAGCAATGATCTCTTCACTAACGGAACCCCCATTAGCGAATCTCTTTGTGTTACGTCGGAGAACATCGGAGACAATGGAACGTGACGTCGGTGTCAAAGCATCCGCGTCACTGTCCCTGCCAACACCCGTCAGTGCAGCGGCAAGTCCACCTTGTTGTAATCCGCCACCTCGCGTAGCCATTTCGTCACCTCCTGTCGTCGGACCTTCGCGGATCATAAAGGGACCAATACCCATTATCGCCATCCCTTCAGGCACCCACTCCTGAGCACCGTCAGCATACTCATGGATTCTGCCTTTCCCAGTACCGTACACATCTATCGCATGGAGCTTTGCCATACCCAGTCGTGCAAGGTTTTCAGGAACAGCGTCACCTTCGATCAGCATCTCAATCGCACGCGGATTCTCTGTCTGTACGATCAACTCTTTTATACCGGGTATCTTCGCCTGCTGTGCACGCTCCATCTCACGCTGAGTAACTTGACCTGACCCTTGCATCTTCTTGAGCGTTCGCAGCATCTGTACCTTGTTTGCCTGCTGCAGATCTACTGATGGTCCAGTGCCTTGGATTGACTCTTTCAGATCAGAAGGGAGCCACTCGGCCATTACGCAACTTCCCAGTAATCATCAGCGTTGAGATTGATCACCTCTGCCGCTGTTACTAGACCACCTTTTGCATAGCCACGGAGGTATCCTCCCCTCGCGAAGATGCCGTCATCCTCCGTGAGCCCTTTATACAGAGCAGCGCCGCCAACCATTTGTGAGAAGGGCGACGGTTGATAGATACTCGCGGGACCTCTATCCGTAGTCTGATATTGCTCAGAGATCGGCATGCCCCGAATGATGTTGGACATGAACCCGAGTCGTTGGAATGGAAGATCCCGCTGCTCTTGGAAATCTTGATACGCAAGGTCGAGACCGGCTTGACCCAACCCTCGACGTTGTGCCCCGATGGCTTCGAGTGCACCCGCTCCCTGCAAGCCCAATCCTTGAGCGGCTTCACCTAGTGCACCCAGCTGTGCACCCCCTCGAAGTCCGAACTCTCCAGCTCGCGTAACGTCCTGGCCGAAGATGTCAGCTGCCTGACCGTAGGCTCCACCCAGTGTCGCGAGTCGTTGCTCCTCCAAGTTCTCTTGGATGTCGCGCACGCCTCGTATACCTGCCGTCTCCATTGAGCCGACACCACCACGAGAGCCGTACTGCCCCGCCCCTCCGAAGGTTTGTTGGAGAGCTGGGAGAAATTTCTCCTCCAGCGTGCGACCGGCAAGTGACTCCTGTCGGTCGAGCACGTTCTGGATGTACGGGTTCATGTACTGCTCGACGTTGCCCTCATCGATGAAGCTTCGTGAAGCTTGCCCTAGCCCACCGATGGTGCTCGCAGTCGCACCCTCCAAGTACGGCTGATAGGCTCCAGCAGCTTCCTCCCCGGCTGCGAAGCCAGCCTCTTGCGATGGATCAAAGCCCGCGATGCGGGGTCCACCGTAGGGGATGTAGGGCTCAGCTGCCGCTGCGTTGGCTTTGGCGATCATCCCCTGCGTGTAGTCGCTCAACCACTTGGGGATGTTCTTGACGGTCTCCCCATAAGTCGTGACCGATTTCGGAGGTGCACCCTGGAATAGAAAATCGGGGTTCAGTTCACCCATCAGATGGTTCCTCCTGTAGCTCGTGGCACATTGTGCACGCCACCATGTTCATAGGTGCGCTTGCGCTTCATCTTCACCTTTCCACCGTGGACTCGATTCATGTACTTGGCAGGCTCCTTCGCCTTGTGGCTGAACTTGCCCTTGCTGAGGTTCTTCGCCTTGTGCTTGCGCAGATTCTCTCGCATCGCATCGAGACGCTTGGCACCCTCGTCGCCGGAACCGTCACCCAGGAGAGCGACGGTCTCAGCGTCCATCACGTACTCACCATCGGAGAGCCTCGCCTCGATGTCGTCCGACCGTCCGGTGCCAGGACCCCTCACGTAACGCCCCTGAGCGCTCACCGTGGGGATCGTATTGGAGATGTCCTCGTTCTGCTCCCAGTAGTCGAACTCGCCGCCACGTTGGAAGCCCTGCGGCCCGTACCGCTGCTCTTCTGCTGTCTGTTGTGCCATCGCACCCAGTCCCCCAGGACCTCCCACAGGCTCTCCTGCTTCGTCTGTGAGGGGGAAGGGATCAGGCTCCAAGAAGAGCTGCTGACCCGAGTAAGGCGAGCCTGCCTGCCCGTAGGTGAAGTAGTCTGCCTCTTCAGGCAGTCCCCGGAACTGTCGGTTCATGGTGTAGAGCGGCAGAGACTCCTCGAAGCCCGGTCGAACAGCTGATGGAGGTCTCTCCTCATCTTCATCGTCCCTACCGAGAGCACCAAGCAGAGGCAACCCAACTGCGGCAGCGAGCGGACCCCACTTCTTGATCATCTTGCCCCAGTCGATACCTCCTGCCTCCGTCAAAGTCTCCGGGCTCAACGTAGTTCCTGCCAGGGTCGAGCCCAGCACAGCGCTGGGATCACCTGGGACAATTCCCTGACCACCACCGGGGAGACCCTGACTAGGAGCCTCAGTAGGTGCTGCCAGATTAGCCACCGCACCCAGACCTGACTGGAAACCTGACCCAACCACACCCGCAGTAAAGCCCTGCATATTCCCCGTTTGAGCTGCACCTCTCACACCCGCTGCCATCGCTTTTCCCGCAGCTGCAGCGGCTGCCTTCTTCATCGTAAGAGTCCCTGCCTCCTTCGCAGCTCCCGCAGCTTTTCCAATCGCACTACTTGCTCCAGTGGCAGCTCCAGCGATGGCTCCCATCAGAGGTTTTTCGTCACGAGCCTGAGCCGTGGCAGCACCCAACCCAGCCTGCAATGCGATGGACAAGCCTGTGCCGATCCCCGGTATCGCGTTCAACAAGATGGGTGCTACGATCCCGAAGATCTTGGACCCCACCACCTTCTTCACACCCTTCTTGATTTTCTTCCAGGCTTTTTTGAAGAACCCATACTCAGGCATGCCGGTGTTGGGATTGGTCTGAGGCTTGCCCCACATCCCTTCGAGAATCCCCGCTTCGTCGGGGGTGACATGCATCAGGATCTCATCGTCCCCTCTGCCAGCTCGTCGGGTGCGCTCAGCTGCTGCTCGCGTCGATCCACCCTTCGCTGCCTCAACCTTTCCACCAAGACAGTAGAGGCGAAGTCCTTTGTTGGTGTTCTTCTTCTCGCCCCCTGCAAGATCCAAAGCTGCTTGAGCAGCTACGGTGAAGAGCGTCTCCGTTCCTCCCTTCACTGCATCTATCTTTGCAGCGGCTTTGACGACGTCAGGTTCGCCACCCGCTTGCTCAAGTACCTGTGCCAATCCACCTTGCGGCATGGTTAGAATTCCTGTGTCTGGAACAGGCGCTCGGCCCATTCTTGCCATGTGTCGAATCCCTCTGGATCAGGTGCGTCCTGTCCAACCCTGTCAGGCTCGCCAAAGATCGCTCCCGCCCACTCGCGCCACTTCTCTGGGTCATCGAGGCGCGGCATGTTATCAACGTCCGTCTCAAGAAGGAGGACCATGCGATCTGCCCATGCAACCACGTCATCACCAAAGCCACGAGGATCGATATGACTCACGACTCGACCCTCCCGTCCGCAGGTCCGATGTGCGCGTAGGTGTCACCGTATTCGTAGTCACCCCCACCGACATTCGACTCGAACTTGAAGCTCATCAGACGTTTGATGTCTTTCAGCTTGATGGTCTCGTCCGTACCTTCCGTAGGTGTCTCAACGAATGTGGATGCAGGAGTGACTTCCGTCTGGGGTGCCTTCGCATTCTGCCGTCCACGCACGGTCAACGTCATGGGACCTGTCTGCACGAAGTCAGGCTCGATGCGAGCAACTTTAATCTCCTTCAACGCCTGCCCTGCCTCTAACAGGTTCAGTTCATGCGTCTCGAAGAACGAAGGGATTGCAAGGATCTCAGTGCCACGGACCTTGTCCATAGCAGTCTCGTGCTGCCACAGCGTGCGTCCTGTCGGTGTGACTTCGTTATCCACCATGAAGGGCTTCTGGAATACCTTCGCGAAGACACCTGCAGTACGCCCCTGATCAACGTCGTCAGAGTCAGGCAGCGCAGTGTCGTACCACGTCCCCTCTCGCACGTTGTAGATCACAGCATGATTACACTCAGTCGCTGAGCCTTTCGGGAAGCACCACCAGATCTCACCGAAGCGAGGCACCTTGAAGCCGAACACCTTCTGCCGTGCGGCAAAGTTCATGTTGTCGTAGAAGAAGTTAAGGTTCATGTTGTTCGGCACTTCACGCACGACACCGTTGAATAGCATGAAGCGGTCAACTCCAGGCCAATAGAAAATGCCGTCGTACTCGACCACTCCTTGCGAGGACAGGATCGAAGTCTCGGTCGAGAGAATATCAAATTGGAAGAAGGGTACAGAAGAAGAGCCAGTCGCTGTACCTCGAATGATCGAGTCGAGCGACCACATGATCACGGCTGCACCGAGACCTTGCCCTCGCAAAGGAAATGCCCTCACGATCTTCTGCGTGCCCAGGTTGAACTCAACGGGGGCCTCAGACAGGTTGTTGATCTGCGATTGCTTAATGAGCCCACTGCTACCGAAAGTGAACAACCACTGACCCGTGACAACGACACCACCGCTGACGGGTCCACCCGTCCCAGTGTTCCATCCAACGGCAGGATCAGTATTCAACCCCACCTCATTCAGTAGGGCTGTATCAGTGACGGTGCCGATGTAGATGTTGCCCCCCACGGAGTTGTCGATGTTCGCTAAGTTGGGTGCAGCATGTGCAATGAGCAGATGATTGCCCGTTGCACCTCCAGTGACAGCAGTGTCAGCGAATACGGCGAACTGCCACAGGTTGTTGACATCCGTCACGAGCGCAGCAGGTGTACGAGCAGTGAACAAGTTGAGCGTGCCATCAGCGACTTGGTACTGACCTACGCTGAGAGGATGTCCAATGTGAATGAACTGCACACCATTGCTGGAGAAGCTGTCCATGCCTCGCGCCTGCTCAGGCACCGTGTCGGTGACCTCTGCGTAGCCACCCATCTTTCTCGGCTTGCCACGCTGAAAGCGACACCAACGTCCATCGACGTAGAAGTCGCCCTCGAACTTCGTGCCATCGCGCTTAATGCCCGGTTGCGATGCGAGTAGCATGGGTGCTTCAGGCATTAGAATCTGATCGCCTTGACCAAGAAACTCCAACTCCCAACTGTGGCTGTCGCAGGTTGTCCTGGCGTTGATTTATCAGGGATGCTGACTCCGAAAGCGACTTCGCTGCCCATTACTGAGAAGATGTTGGTAGCATCGGCAGCCAACAGGTTGTAGTTCTGAGCTACTGATGCTCCCTCGTCAAATTCCTGTTCCGTAGGATTCATTATTACTTGATCACCAATAGAATAGCCGTGTTCACCTGTGGTGTTTTCAAGGACGAGCATCAAGATGTCAGGTATACCACCAAGACTATGAGCTTGAGTAATTAGCGTGTCCACGTTGCCACTAAGGGCAGTCAGTGCCGAAATGAATGTACCGAACGTAGCACTGACATCACTCGTGGTCAGAACGCGCTCGAAGCCTCCACCCGTAAGTGTATTGTTTGCTTCGAGACCACCAGCGCTCGATGCCAACGTCCGTGCAACTACAGTACCTACTGCCCCCTCAGCCGGATGAAAGATCTGGACATTTACGTCAGGGTCCAGCAGAAAAAATCCTGAAACATTCGATCCAGCATCACGTCCCTGTATACGAATGTCAGAACTATCTACTTGATTCTCGATGAGCATCTGCCCGGCAGTGAGATCGATCTGTCCAATGAGGCCAAAAACATTGTCCAGCAACTGAATCGATGCAGTATTCGGTCCATCACCTACGACATCAATCCCTGTCAGTCCCGTTCTAAAAGCGACTGCACCATTGAATTGCAAATCTACTGAATCAGTTGGATCTATGGTGACAGCAGGCGTATCGATCCAATCAGCTCCGCTCTTGAAAAGGACGCTTCCTGTTGCCGGTGCAGTGAGTGTGACATCAGACTGATCATCGAGCCCACCAGCGTAATTAAAGGTACGATCCGCTGACAGATCGCCTCCCCCACTCATCGCCGCGCCTGCGATCATATCCCGTGATGTCGGTGGCACCTGCAAAGCTGTTTGAGCCCCACCTACAGTCGTTGCGCTCGTTCCACCTTGAGCGATGGTGACCGGGACCGACAAGATAACTGCCGACACTGCATCGACTACATCAACACCATCGCAATAGAAGATCGCACTCAATCCCTGAGTAATCTCTGGTTCACCCACCTGTGCAGATGTACCAACCGTCAGTGCAAAAGCACCTGTCGTTTGGTTGTCCACCCAATACTGCTGCGTCGTACCGGGCACGACGATCTTGCGGTCGCCTGTGAGCAGTCCAGTGAATCGATACGCGATCCGGTTGAGGTTTGCACCGGAGAGCGTGAAGTCACCTGATCCTGCAATGGCAATCGAGACGAAGTCGAACGCAATGACTGAGCCTGTGCTCAATCCCACCGTGAAGAAGTCGGTGCCGTCCGTGAAGATGAAGCACGAGTCGTTGGGATCGAGATTGATGCTCGCCGCATCATCGATCACTCCAGAAGGAGGTACGATGTTGAGTGTGCCTGTACCAGAGTTTCTCAGCATGAAGAACCAGTCATCACCGACTGCAGCTGGAGAGGGCAAGTTGCATGTACCCGTGCCAGTGGTGTAGATCAAACACTTCGCTCGATCTGCATCAACCACTGTGAACGGAGTCGCTGCCTCGACATCGGACTCGATCATCTGGTTCAGCGTAGCTGCGATAGCTTTGATCCCTGCTCCAGTCAGTGCTCCAGCTCCAGAGACTGAGATCGATGATCCCATCTGAAAGTTGATCCACGTTCCCGCCTGCGTGGTGTTATCCGTAAGGGTGAACACCCACTGCGTACCGATTGGGATCGTCTGAAGCGTATTGAGATCGTTGTCCTGCACGAAGTAAGAGTTGACACCACCAACATTGTTGAACAGTACCTTCTGACCCGTAGCTGACTGCCGTGCATCGGGCAGAATAATGTTGACCCCACCCGCATTGGCAGTGATATCCATGAAGTCAGCAACGACATCGATACCAGCAATCTGTTGCTCAATAGGCCATTGCAGCGGGACGTCTACGGAGGTAGTGATCGCGAGGTAACTAGTCTGCGATGGAAAAATCAGCTCGCCGCCAAAGACTTCTGTGTATCCCATCAGACGCTCGTCCTTGTAACTGTTCTGTCGATGATGCGCTTCATGTCCTGCGCTTCGAGGATCGCAACGTCACGGTCGTAGATCCCCTGCCACACAGCAATGCGTTCATCGTTGTTCAAAAACGGAGTCGCCTGTAGAAGCGCACCATGCAACAGAACATTGGGGGCAAAGTCTGTTGTCCAGTTAGTCTGGTTGGCACTGTCTAACAACGCAGGCAACTCCCAATAATTAATCTCGAACGGATATGCAAAATCCGCTGAGGGTGCGAACAACCAGTTGAAGTAGTCCCAGTCCGCGTAGAACTTCGGCTGATCCGTGAGATCCTCATCCGGCCAATACCGTCGCAGGTACTCATAGACACGAGGGAAGATCGGTGTGCGTATCTGCGTTGCTCCCACCCCGATACTGATCGAAATCGTATCCCTCCATCGGTCTGGTTTTGGAACCACCGACTGACCTATCGTTAGCGTATCCGTCACGACGTTCACGAAGCCCAGGATCTTCAGCGAGTTCGCAAGCTGACGCTCCGCGAGGTTGATCAAGCGTGGCAGCTGATCGAACACTGTTGGATCGACAGACGTACCACGCTCCAGATACTGACGCAGGTCAGTCTTCAGCGAGTCAAACGTCAGTGTCTCTGCCATCGCTTACGTCCTCAGGGTTGTCCTTCTGGGGTAGGTGTAGGATCGGCTTCTTCTTCCGCTTCAGGTTCAGCCTCAGGAACCGGCTCGGCTTCCGGGGTTTCTTCTTCAACTGTTTCTTCCTCAGCCGTGAGTTCCTCCTTCACAGCTTGCAGTCGATCATGTGCAGCCTGTCCACGCGAACGCATGTCATCCCACTCAGCGGAGGTTGGATCTCGATTGTCAGCCACCATAGTCTCGATGGTTCCAGTGAAAGCTTTCAGATCTTCAAAGGCATCTGCACCTTCTTCAACCAGAGAGGCGAGAAGATTCAGGAGTTCGGACCCGTCTCGTCCTCGAATTGTGACTCCCCCAAGCAGCGTGGAAATACCACGCAGTGCAGTCAGTGCCAGTGCAAGTGCATTCATTCCTGTGCTCCTTTGACGCTACGAACCAGATCGTTGATGAGCGGCAACGCTCGATCAATCCATGATTCAAGACTTCTTCGAGTGGTTGAATTGTTCAGTGTCTGCATCTCCTCCGCTGCATTGAGCAGTGAAGTGACGACAGGGCTCGCTCGCTCTTCAGCATTCACGAGAGCGAGTCGAACCGAACGTGGCAGTGCATCGTTCTCTGCGAGGTCCGCAGCCTTTTCCGCGAAGAGGACATACATGCCGTAGACGGCATACGCACGTTGCTCCAGTGTCTCGGCTTTGCCGACCGGATTGATCGACTCGCATGCTACGAGGGCAAACCCCATGACGAGCCATAATGGGAATGCGTAGTGCAGTACTCTATCCATTGCCCGTCCCCTTCGTGAATTTGTCTTTCGGCAGGACGTAGCCTGCCATGACTGCAACGACACCTGTGATCGCAGCTTCGAGACCAACGGGTGCCGTTGACATCAGGGCAGGTGCAAAGAAGCCCAGCAGCCACATCACGATGACCGTCGCTCCTGCAGCAAGCCCAACCGTTTGAATATTAGTTTGATCGTTCATCAAATAAGCTCCCAGTGGGGCAAGTCGTGAAATTTTTGATCCTTGAAGGTAAGGTCCCCATCCCAATCCCCACCCCAGCGAACTGCAATTCCGAGATCGTCCGCCACTGCAAAGACGTACCCCGCAAAATAAATCCATCGTTCACGCAACTGCCAGGGAATTCCTTCTCCCATGTAATAGGGACCAACGTCCACTGCTCTGGAAGGCGCGTCGTTATGTTCGGACTCAGGCCAATCGAGTTCAGAGGTTCCAGTACGAAAGGCTTCTCGCTGTAGTTCTTCACCTCGATGTCCTTGGATGATGGTGCAGTCACGAGTGACGATCACCTTGTGAAAAAGTGCCTGCAGTTTCATGTCGCAGGTGTCGAGCTGCTTCATGGAGTTGGTAGAGAACTCAGGCATCAGAGATTCCCTTGCAGTGCGCTCAGCGCATCTTGAGAACTCTCCAGCTCTAACACCATATCCACGAGATCCTCAGCATCATCAGCAGTCCAATCTCCCTCAGGTGGGTTGTCACGTCTGAACTCCATCTCCGCGATGCTCCTGCGTAGACTGACGATGTCTCGTTTCACGAGCACCGTGAAGGCAGCTCCAATGGGAGCCACCTCCTGCTTGATCTGCATTGAGATCTGATCGGCCATGGCATCACTGACTGCGGTCACCAAGATCGGCTGGAGCACGAACCACAGGAACGGTAGGAGTGGAATCCACGATGCTACCGCTGCCAGCGAGATCCGAACCGAATCTTCTTTGGTGACCTTCATCATTAGTTAACCTTGTCGTCCTTCACCGGCTTGAGATTGCCTCGTCCCTTCCCTTGAGGCTCCTTCTTACCATCGTCTGGTGGATCAGGTTGATTCGCCGCAAGCTCTGGATTCGGTGAGACGATCAACTCGCCTCGTGCAATCGCACCCAGCAAGTTTTCGAGCATCCCCAGTGCGCCACTCTTCGAGATGACGAGAGGAACAGCTAGGTCATCGACCTGTAGCAGCTGCACGCCAGCGGACGCTGCCATCTGGACTTGAGCTGGTGTCACATTCATGTTTGCCATTCGGTTTTCTCCTTCTATTGGATAATGTCTGCGCTTTGCAGATCAGCAATCAAAGCAGCTAGGACGTTGTTGTTATTGAGTGTCGTCGCAGAGGCAGATGCCAGCAGTGTGCGATCTTCAACAATCACTGCGTTGCGTGTGTAGACGCTCGCGTCTGTTCTATCAGCTGTCGTCAGCACGCGCTCGAAACCTGCACCAGTCAATGTGTTGTTAGCGAAGAGACCACCGAGTGCTGCCGTAGCTGTGCGTGCAACTGAGACACCCACCTCATGTAGTTGGACGCTGTTGGGACCAGTGGGGTCCATATCAAGCAAGAAGCGCAGTGTGCCACCGGAATCCTCAGCCAACATCAGAATGCTGCCGCCATGAACGAAGTTCTCAATCCGCATATCGATACTGGTGTTGTACCGAACAGCCCCGGCTATAGTGCCAACATTATTTTGGAATTCGAGACTGACGTCTTGTGTTCCTCCTGCCGAAGGGACATTGTTAAGAAGACCAAGAATTCTCCAACCATCGAAACGTGTACCCGCACGAAGTCCCCCGACCCGGAAAGCACTAAAATCACCATCAGGGTCCGCTTCCCACAGAGTACGAATGGAAGCTCCAAGATCGCTCCCTCTGAATCTGACAGTAGATCCATCGAGTTCACTGACGAACGAGATGAGTGTCGAAGTACAAGCAACGGTCAGCATGTCAACGCCGCCACTGCCTTCAATCAGCAATTGAGCGTTGGCTGCAGCATTGCCGCGAATCGTTACTCCTTGGTTTTGTGTAAGAAGCTTGATAGCTCCGCTGAAGTACAGCTGAGTAATACCTGTGGAGCCGGTAACCTGAAGCCCAGCGAGTTCAGCCCCTGCACCACTGCGAGCGAAGATAGTGACACTCAGACTGTTGACTTGAGATGCGATTCGCAGGCCCGCACCATCTGTCCGCACAGAAGCACGTAGAGTCGCGCCATCGAGCGAGTAGAGATCGAAATCACTGTTAGTTGCGGTATCGCCCAACATGTCGAAACCGTTAGCCGTCGTGCGAATCTTGGGTGTTGCCACGGCTGCATGGAAGAGTTCTGTACCCGCGACGGGATCAAAGGTAGCCATGAGAACATCTGCACTGGCTGCACTACTTCCGCGAAGCTGTAGAACCCCCGTGTCTTGGAAGAGCTTAAGAGAGAAATCATTGGTGCCTTCAAGGAATCCTATCTGCCAAATGTTGTCAGCGGATGGATTCCTGAATGTCATCCGTGCATCTTGGACCGAAGCATCTACTGCAGGGTCATTATCATCAAGCCCAAAGATGATCGGCCCACGTTGATCGGGATCAGTGAAGAACATCACACGTTCGAGCCCAGCAGCGGTTTCTCCGATAAGCTCAATCGCTCCACCGTGAACGAAGTTCTTCAACTCCAACGTGGTCTGACCTATCGTCTCGTTAAAGCCAACAGTGAATGCCGTTTCAGGGGTAGCGTTTCTATTGCGAACACGGAACACACCAACTTGTGCGAAGCCTCCTGAGGGTTGGTTGGTGCTGTTCTCTACCTGCGTGACTGCATTGACACCGGTATCCAACCGCATGAGCAGCTGTGTGCCACCGGGCTCACGCCAGAGGTGAGCCAGCCCACCCACTACATTCTCGAAGTCGATCTCGTAGACGTCACGCACATTGCCTGCCTCATCCTCACCTCGAAGGATGATCCTGCCGCCATGTACCTGACTGGCAAGAAAGAGCGTGTCACCTGCAGGGTCGAACCCTACGTTGGCTAGTGGTAGGAGATTGGCATTCTGCCATTGGGCATTCGCATCGAATGTCCCACCGGGCACTGTAGGATCATCCGTGCTGGTTCCGATGAAGACACCTGCAAAGAGATCGGCACTCGTGAGCACCCGCTCGAAGCCTGCGCCAGTTAACGTATTGTTCGCCTCAGCCCCGCCTGTTGCAGCCGTAATAGTCCGAAGAGTTGCAGTGCCTGCAAAATGCAACTGCGCTACTCCATCAGGGTCACCTAGAACAAGGATTCGTTCAACACCAGCACCGTCTTCCCCCGTAAGACGAACCTGTGCACCATGCACGAAGTTTTTAATCTCAAGGTCGGTTCGGATAACAGATGAACCAAACCCCATCTCTCCGGTCTCGGTGCCGTCTTGCAACGTCATCCGAAAATTGCCAGTTTGACCCGCTCCCGTCGAAGGAGGATTAACACCCCCCGAGATTATGACTGAAGAGTTACCAGCCAATAAGCTCATCCGCGTTAAGCCAGCATTTAATACGTCTAGCCAAACGTGACTTCCGAGAAAGCCATCGTATCTATAGGTATCTTCTTCAACGCCACCACTTGTAATCACTCGCACAGCGAAACTACCGCGCCTTACTCTGTTGAAAGCACGGAACGTATCTCCTGCAGGATCAAAACCTGCTTCACCCGTCGCTGCAAAGAGGGAATTCTGATACCCAAGGGTTCCATCGTATGTCCCACCACCTGCAGGGTTAGTTGGATCATCACTGCTCGTGCCGATGACGACACCCGCGAAGAGATCCGCTGCAGTCAGAACACGTTCGAGCCCTGCACCCGTGAGCAGGTTGTTGACGAGCAGTCCACCCGCAGCTGCAGCGATTGACTCAACCAAGACAGTGCCATCACGAATTGCAATCTGGTGGAAGCCACCCTCCGCATCATTCGACCAGATGAAGTTATCGCCTGCAGGGTCGAAACCAAAGACACCCGTTTGCTGCGCATTGGCATTGCGCCAGAGAAGCTGTCCATCAAATACTCCCCCACCAATAGCTGGATCATCTACGCTGGTGCCATCGATGAAGAGAGTTGTCGCACTGACGACGAGATCATCTGCAGCGACTCTTCGACTAACAACTACACCACCTTCCGTAGCTTCCACCTCGAAGAAAGTGGTAGCACCAACCAGTGGGATAGTGGCGAAGGGCAGATCTGAGATTTGTACGTTAGCCATTATTAACTCTCTGAAATTGGTTCCAGTGAACTGCTCTCAAGCTGACGCAACTCACCCCCCGCTGTTATACGAGGATTGCCACCAACGGTGGAGCGAATGCCAAACAAGGCAGTCGTGTTGTCACCCCCAGCAGTGAGGTCTTCATCAGGTCGATAGAACCGCAGCGTCACATCTTCAGTGCGCCTCGCAGGCAATCGATACGGATCGTAGTCGTCCAAATCCTTGAGACACACCTTGAGCCCAGGCGAGTTCGGGTCCGAGTAGAGATCCTCCAGGCTGAACTTCTGCCAGCAGCGTGCACACACTCCTAATCCGAATGTTGATCTACCTGAAGGGTCAATGAAGATCGGCATCGCTACCTCGTGTACGGTGAGATGTTCGGACGCAGGAACGTATCGGAACCGTCTCCCTCACCTGTCCAAGCATCCGATAAGTAAAGTGATGCATCTGCATCGATGATCGGGATCAGCTCGATACGCACTTCCTTGATCTCGCGTGCAAGATGCGCAGCTAAGCTGCACACGATGGCGAGATACCAACGATCAGGCACCTGCAGCTCGTCGGTCAGTAGACCAACGTCTTGCATCTGGCTCTGCACGAAACCAGTGATCTGTGCGAAGGTGAACTGGAACTCAGGGCTCGGCCAGATCTCCAACTCAGGGATCGTGCGTTGTCGGTCGAACCACAGCTGTGTCGGTCGCCCAAGGTTTGTCTTGTCAGGCAGGTTTGAGTAATCCGTCCTGTTCAACGTGTGGTAGAACGGAATCTCCTGAGGTGTGCTCTGGTACACCAGCTCCAGCACGTTGAGTATCGTGGTGCCAGTCGCACGCAGTCGGTAGCTATCAAATGCAGTGACACCCTGCACGTCGATCCACAACCATTCGCCTGCGATAAAAGCCTGAGCTGTGCGTGTGATGAGCGCAGTGCTCGTCACGTAGTTGTCGTTCGTCGCCTCGATGACGAAGTCCCAGCTCTCAGTCACATTAGGCAGAATCCCAAAGGTCCTGATAGGTGTCGCTGATTCGAGCGCCATCGTGATCGTGCCTGCCGGTGTCGTCTGGATACACGCAGTCGTCACGTCACCATCGAATGCATTGTCAGCATCGCCCTCTGTCGCACTCGCAGTGCCCGTGATGCGCGTCTGAGTGCGCAGGTTGATGTCGAGGATGTTCTCCGTACCCAGAGGCAGAGGCACCGTCTGCTCAGCCTCATACAAGGGCAGGATGATCGGCTGGATATTCCAAAGCTTGATGCCCTTGTTGACCAACGTCATGGTGAACATCCACAGCAGATCGAGAGCAGTCTCTAGGTGCTCGTCGGTGATCTCCTGCGGGGTCATCTTGCAGCGTCTAAACGCATGATCGATGATCTGCTGATTCAGAAATACCGTACTGCCAACTGTCCCTGACGTAGGCATCGTTTACCCCATCTTCTTCAGCGTCTGCGCAAGACGTGCACGTCGCCCAGTGACCCCAGACTTCTTCGCTGCAGCCGCGAGCTTCTTCGCAGGGATCTTCTGTCCTTTCTTCACGCCCATCGATGCACGCAGTGCTCCGGGTTTCTTGATCGCACCGGCAATCCAATTCTTGCCACCCTTCGCAGCAGTGACAGGACCACCCACGTTCATCCTCGCAGGGTACTGACTGAAGCTGCGCTCCCCGGCTCCACCTACACTTTCATAAATTCGTGATGGCACTGTCCTCGCCTTCGCCTTGGCTTCTCCGGTTGATGTTGATTCCGCCTTAAACTGGAATGCAGGGTCATCAAAAGAAAGTGCTCTGGCACTTGTCGGTGGTGTGGTCGTCTTTGTAGTACTAGATCTGAGAGCTGCCGTCGCCTCATCCAGGGTCCCACGCATACGCTCAGCACGCTTAGTTATTCTTTCCGCCGTGAGACCCGCTGCGCCCTTTCCCAAAATTTCTACCGCACCTCCCCCAGCGTATTCAGCGAGACCACCCCTTGCCTTCACGCCTTTCGGCATCCCTTTGCCTGATGCTTTACGACGCTGTGCAGCTTTCTTCGTGCCGCCAGTGCCACGAGCAGTCTCCAGCACACGCACGCGCTTCACTTTGCCACCGTAGTTGAACCGTGGACGACGTTCCTTCCGTGGACCAGACTCCTTGTCACGTTGGCTCGCCTCGTTGACAACTGGAAAGTTGGCGTGATCCATCGTGTCCTGCTTGCCACGAGTCTGCACGAACTCCGCAGAGGTGTTCTTCACCTGCCCGCCGTAGGCATAGCCCATCTTCGCGCCTTCGGCTCTGAGCTTGTCGTGCACGGAGCCCCCCTCGTTGTACCCCATCATGCCGCCACGATTCTTCGCCGCACTCTTCGCAGCGTAGTGCTCCTGCTCACCTTGCTGAGGCATTGACTTGCCCCTTCGTGGAGTCGTTACACCAACGGTGCCACCATCGGCGTACTCCATCTTTCCACCACGAGCCTTCACGTTCTTCGGCATGCCTGCACCCGATGCCTTACGACGAGCACGCGCTTTCTTGACACCACCCGTACCACGAGCGGTCTCTAAGACCTGTCCACCGTGGGAAGCTCCAGGCCCAGGCGCACGAGGCTTCTGCGCAGCCGCTTTGACCGGATCTTTCTTAACGCGACCTCCACGGTAGTAGCCTCTGACGTTTTCTTTTCCCGCAGAGCCCGTGAAGCCTTGTTCCGTAGGGAACGTGAATTCATCGACATATGTCAGCCCCACATTCTTAACCATGATTTTCTCCTATCTCTGCACTCTAACTGTGAAAGGATTTTCCGCGACTAGGTCTTTCACAGGCCCAGGCTCGGCTAGTGAGTATTCGTACTGCTGCATCAGTTGCTGCACTGCTTCGATGACTGCACCCGGCACAGTGATCTGCCACGTCTCGCGCCCGCTCGCCTTCACGGCAACAAACTCAATCACTACGCGCTGCTTTCTGTCGCGATCCGAACCGCTTTCCAAAACGGTGACAGCCAGACGTTCGACCTCTACCTCTTGGTCAGCCATTAGCGAGTGATCTCCTGAAAGAAGTAGTACGCATCGATGTACGGAGCCCGATTGCCAAGACCAATGAGCTTCATAATATGGATGTTGATGAAGTGTCCACGACCTGTGCCGGATGGAATGTCAGTCGTGATCGTCGCAACCGACACGTTGTCGATAAAAAACTCGACGCTGGTGCCAGCAGCGTTAACTTCAATCTCCAACTTGTAGTAAGTCGAAGCCACCACCAAGATGCCGGTATCGACTGACGTTTCTACACCCACCGCAGTGCCACAGATTGCTTGCCACCTCCCGCCGTTCTGATCGTCTTGATATTCAAACGTAATCGCTGAAAGGAGACTGTTCGGTAACACTACGCTGGAAAGGCCCGCACGAATCACAAAGCGTTGCAACGCAGTCGAAAGAATAGCCGGTGCTTGAAACCAAAAGCCCATGCGCGTGATACCACCCACACCCACATGAAACCCGCTTGCAAATTGTGACAGAACGAAGACCCGACCTGCCGCCGAAGTAGCACCTGTGTTGAGCCCCCACACCCCTGGATGATTGGTGAAGTCATAGGGCAGCGTGGGAGTCGAGGCAAAGCCTCCAAGCGCCGGAACTATCTGCACACCATCAGCTTGGAATCCAGCAGGAGGCTCAAAGAAATCAGAGAACACGAACCCCACATTGGACATCGCGTCGAAGAACTGACGTTGTGGACTGACTGAGGCTCCACTAATGATGACGGCAATTCTCAGATTCTGCGTGAATGCAGTCCCCTGAGCTTCGACCTCTTCAATAGTGATCTCTCGATACGTTCCTTCATCAGTTATGGTAGCAATCTCAACGAGGACGAAGTTATCGGCATCACCTTGGTCTTGCAGGAAGACGAGCGAGCCAACTCTGAGCAGATCCAGAAAGACGGAGACGTCCGTGCCTCCGTCATTGGTCTCGTTGATCCACATGATCGTGGCTGATTCAATGACTGCATTATTGAATCGGACCTGACCACTACCAGGGGGTGCAACAATCTCTGTGCGATAACGCCAGATGCCTAAGCCAACGAAACCCCCGGCTGGATCTTCCCAGTCGTAGTCGTAGTTGTCGGCTGACTGTTTGGTGAGGACCTGACCAAGTGCACCGTCATCAGGAATATTGATGGCGGCAATGCCAGCGAAGCCCAAACCGGATTGTGCCGTCAAGAGCTACCCCAGGATCGTATCGATCTGCTCGCGCACTGTTGCGAGCTTAGACTTCTCGTCCAGAAGTAGTTGTTCCCGTTGATGGAGGTCAACCTGAAGTGTGTTGAGTGCCTCCCGCTCTTTGTCCTGCGCAGCTTTCTGCACATTCAATTCATCGATGGCAAGCCGCGCATCAATCCTTGCTCGATCCGAGTTCCCCACACTCTCCCTTGTAGCCGCTGCTGCCTTCTCAGCTGACTCTGTGAGACCCTCAGCCTTATCCTGGGCTTGGTTCACTATGTTAGCGGCTTGACGTTCTGCATTCGCAAGGAGTTCCTCACACTCCTCCCTAGTATCTGCAGTGAGTCGATCTTGCTCATCTCTCTCCGCAGCTGCTTGCGCACGCAGCTGTCCGATCTCATTCGCTTCACCGATGAGTGCAATCGCCTCCTTCGCTCTTTCCTCCGCTGCTTGGAGAGTTTCAAGTCTCTTCGCCAATCGTGGCGAATCCTCAAGGAGATACGCAGGGAGCGTGACCGTACCTGATCCACGAGCACCAGCCATATCTCCACCAGCAATACCTTCGCTCATGCTCCTATCCCCGCTTGTACCAGGGTCAGCTCAGCAGTGCCGATCCCAGAGTTAGTGAAGAGGCGCACCGCACGAGGAGGGAAGGCAAGGTTTCCATCTCCATTGGCGACTACGTTCACCAGCGTGGGATGGTCAAACCACGTATGAAGCGAGGATGGATTATCACTCCAGATGTCATCGAACGTATGCTGCACGGTGACATCCACTGCAACAACGAAGCCAGTGACTCCCAAACCGATGTTCGTCGGTGTGACACCTTGATCAATCGGTATGGGAATGGAACCTCCTAACGCATTCGTCCCTACTTCGACATCCGATGCGAATGCAGCGTCAGCGGCGATCTGAGTCACGGTGATGAAGTCGAGCGAGGTCGCAGCTGTTCCAGCGTTCGGACCAGCGATGGTCTCACTGATGATGCGACCCTGCTCATCCGTACCCGTGACCGTAAAGTTCGTTCCACTGATGTTGCCAGCAGATTCAAATTCTACTTGTCTCTGCACATCTAACTGAGCAACACCAGCGGTCACGAACGCACCGTTCAGTGTCAGATCACCCGCTGCTCCCAATTGCTGGTCTAAGGCGATCCCATTAGGATCAGCCGCATCCAGCTGTCTTGATTGGATAACAGGTCTCATGGCTTACCTCTCCTGAATGACGACGATGCGGTCCAGAGTAAGAGTCTTCGCAGCTGCCTCACCGGCACGTACTGCGAACGAGATCGTTAACTCCTCATCATCTGGGAAACTGGCATCGGGTTCTGAGAAGCTGCCGATAGCACCATCGAGCGCACCGTACAACCGTCCAGCTGCGCCTTCGCCATCGTAGTAGGCTTGCAGCCTAAACGCTGTGGCATCCACGATGGTCCCAACATCACCAGAGATCTCCACGTCGTTCTTTCTAGCGTCCAGCGTCACGAGACCTGCGCCTTCCGCCTTGTGGAAGTACAGACCATCTGTGGGAGCTGGCAACAGCGTTGCGTCCGTGATTGCCAGACCGATCAGAATCTCAGACAGTAGTACTTCACTGAGAGTTGCGAGGATTTCGATGAAGAACCGGCTGTTAGGATCGAACAGGAAGTTCTCCGTAGAGACACCCGCAGCGATCTTCTGCAGCGCGACCTCGTCGTTATCCGCACCGGCAAGCAACATGGTGATGATGCCACCGTTACCATCCCTGAGGCGACGGTGTTCGCACCTTGTACGTCAGTCTCAGTCCACTGACCTGCCGTAAAGGTGTAGAAATCTTCCTCGAAGAGATGCGAGCCAAGATGGCTCGGAAATCTCAAGGAATTGACTCACCAGCTGTGAACGTGTAGAAATCTTCCTCATAGACATGCGAGCCGAGATGGCTCGGAAATCTCAAGGAATTGAAAACGCTTCCGACGTCTTCGTTGTTAACCCCATTGCCGAAGCGAGTGAGGATGTTGTCAATGAACATTAGGTTTCTCCATTTCGCGTCTGGAGAAGTTAGGGGCGAGTTTCACGTCCCCGCCCCACCCTTCCATGAATGTCTACAGTCCAGGCGTGCCGAACACCGTCCGGGGATCGGTCCAGTCTGGAATGTATCGCTCGGTGGACTTGTACCGCATCGAGTCCGTCTCGAAGTCGCCTTCCATCGACTTCTCCAGTCCCCTCCGCATCATCATCTGCAGACCACGAGGAGCGTCCGTCTGGACCCACCATGCAGTCGTGGAGGTGATACGGGACAGGTTCGCTTGACCTTGGTCGAGCAGACCCATCGAGAGGATTGGGTTGATGTCGTTGTTCGCCGTGCCTGCACGCAGGACCGACTTCAACAGCACCTCAGCCTGGAAGACTTGGCTCGGACCCGTGACGATCTTGAGCGGTGACAGTCGGATGCGCTTGCCGTTGTTGTCAACAGCGTTGCGGATCTGAATGAGCAGCTGCTCAAGTGACGTTTGCGACAGAGCCGCAGCAGTCGTCAGTAGGTTCGAGAACACACCACCCGCAGCACTCCCTGGTGCAATCGGATGGTTCGTGACGTTCAGCGCTACACCGTCGCCACCGACAAACGCACCGTTGAAGGCGCGGTTGAAGATGTTGGCGCAGAGCGTCTCCTTCGTCTCGATCATCGACTGAGCAAGGTGCTCAGAGTAGATCGTGCCGATACGGATGTGGTCACCGTCTTCGACCAGCACCTTCGTCATCGCAAACGCGAGACCAAAGACGCGATAGACGTAACGCTGAATGAACAGCACCCCGCCTGCATCGAACGTGACCGGGGTGCCATCCGGCATCTCGGGAGCAGCGTTGAATCCGAACAGCACGGGCTCTTCGTGGTAGCTTCTGGGCGTACCCATCCGCTCCGTGAAAACGCCTTTCCATTCGTCCGCACGCTGATTATAAATCCCGTCGAACGTCTCGTTGAGGATCGGTTCGACAATCGACCGAAAGTCAGTTGATCGCATTGGAACAGCCATTTACGGATCTCCTCTACAAAGTACGTGCGTCAGATCGCTACGATAGTAGCGACGTACTGGTGTTCGGAGATCTGCACTTGGACGATGGTGAACGCATCACCAATGACGTTGTCCGCAGCAGGGTTTACACCAATGGCTCTCAGTTGCGCATTAGCCGCTGACGAAGCGATGTCCAATGCAGCATTTGAAAGACCAGTGGTGGCATTGCCCCCAAGGGCACTCGTGTCGAACTGCTCACCAATAGCCGTCTGCAAGAAGGGCGCGTTCGCCTGGATCTCGTAGATGATGAGGGGATCTTCCGTGTAGTAGGCAACGATCTCGGTCGCTACTAGGTTTGCCTCCCAGAAGTTGGCTACTGCACGGCGACCATCGACACGGGTGAATTCCACACCCATGAATGCACCGATAAGTGACTCACCTGCAGCAGCGTCCTCCAGTGTGCCATCAGCGGCAACTCGCACTGGGGAGTATTGAAAGATGTTCGTGCCAAAGCCCGACGCAATGGTCGTATGTGACTGGCGAATGATGCCAGACGGATGGAACGCAGGCTTCAGCCCGAACGGAGATGCAACAAGACTCATCGTGAGTCCTCCGTATCAGGTTAATAGTTACCCGTAGTCTTCCCCCGTTTGTTCTCTAAACGGTGGAGGCTCGGGTGCCACACCCAATGCAGCTGTGCCGTCTTCAAGTTCCAGCTCCGCTGCGCCTTTCGACGCTTGTCTCATCTCGGATTGCATCTGACGAATCGCAGCGCTGAGTTTCTCTTCCTCAGCGAGTGGTTGCTCGTGGTGATTGATACGCATGTACTGTTCGTACAGGTCGAGAGGCAGCTTGAAAGCAAGCATCTCGTTCACACCTATGCAACCCTCCCACTCCCCAGTCTTAATCGCAGAATGACCCCAACCAGGGATGTCCGATTCCTTGATCGGTTCATACCCCAGTCGCATTCGCGAATGGACCGGATCGCGTGGATTCTCAGTGGTAAGCCAGCAGACGTGGTAGCCTGGAATATGTGGTAGATCAGGCAATGCTGATTGGAAAAATTGTTGGCGAAACTCAGCCACCCGTTCATCGTCTGATAGTGTGCGGTCTTGCGTCACATTCCTGTCTTGCATGTGACGATCTGCGCGTACTCCCGATTGATCGGAATTCAGTCTCACGTCGGTTTTTCGCTTAGCGGCCATGATTAGTTGCTCCCTTGTGCTGCGGCATCACGATCATACTCAGAGTAACGCTTGAGCATCTTGTTCCGGGCAACCGGATCATCCCAGATACCAGCCTCGATCATTGCGTCCTTGCGCTCGGGACTGATGTACACCTCGTTGTCCTTCAGGGAGCGTTCGCGCCCACCTGTACGAAACGTAGGTCCTCGACTTCGACGTTGCTTCCCCTTGTTCCCCTTAGTGTCAGCATCGTCATCCTTATCGTCCTCATCATCTTCAGCGTCGAAATGATGAGGTAAATCTTTCTCGACGCGCTCTCTCAGCTCGTCCCAGTAATCTTTGCTTGTAGGGTCAAACCCCTCCCGCACGAGAAGCCCATCGATCCTCAGTACAGACCTTGAGTCATCGTCACGTCCCAAGGGGTCCCACCAATCGTTATCGACCATGAAGGATTGCGCGTGGGCGACGTGACGCGGATCGAGCTTCGGTTGCACTTCACCTGTACGACGATTGTCCTCGTCTGTGAGGTACTCCCTGGCTGATTCTAAATCACGGATGTTGTCGCGGATGTTGTCACGATGCTCCATCGCTTCTGCGACGTCAGCACCTTTCTGCTCCTCAATAGCCTTCGCAATGACTTGATTGGCAATCGTGAGGTCTGAGCGTGATTTGGAGATGCCCTGCTCAACATTGGCAAGTTCACTGCCGGTGACGCGAGCATCGACATTCGCTTCGAGTTCACTGAAGCGACGTTCTAATGTCTCATTGCGCCCACGCAGGAAAGTCAGCTCACGGTCAGTGCGTTCTTTCGCTTTGCGCTGGCGTTGACGACGGGTGCGACCATCCTCACGACGGGACTTCTTACCTTTGTCCTCGTCGTCTTCCTCTCGGCCACCCCCAAGACGAGCGTCATCCTTCTCGTCCTTCTCGTCGTCTTGCTGTTCCTCACCTTCGGGGGCATCCTCGATGGCAATGAACGTCTCTTCTTGTTCCTCGTCCTTCTCGTCCTGATCGACGTCAAACTGTTCGACTTCGGACATAGTAGTACCTACCTCCTAAAGTTATTCCCCCAAGGATTCTCGCGCCCCTTAGCATACATGTCATCCATGTTGTCTTGCTGGGTTCCCAGGAAGAGATGTTGAGGGTTTACACACGGTGGAGTGTCGCAACAGTGCAGGACATTCAGTCCCTCAGGTATCGAGCTATACGTGATCATCCATGCAACTCTATTAGCATTTTGAACACGACCAGCATACAGAATCGTTCCGTATCCTCTGGCATTACAAGCCCCTATCCAAATCCAGCAACCACCGGATTGATCCACCTTGTCCCAAAATCTCTTCACAAGTACGCGATGACCTCCAATGGGTCACAGGTGATCTGGCCGATCATGTCCAGATCGTTGAACAATGCGAAGCAAGCTTTCTCTACACCAACGCGGGCAGACTTAGCACCAGGGAGGGTGACGAACCACCTGTCGCCGCCGTACTTTGGCACGCGCACGAACGTCCCCTCCTGGCACCAGTCTCCTTCCGGCCATGGCTCAAGAGTATCGCGATTCTTGAAAGCTACTGGACCAAGAGAAACGACTTTCGCCACTTGAGTATTCCAGAACTCAGTGTCCTGGGCATCATCTGGAAGAATGATCCCACCTGTAGTGCGTGCCTTGGGAGACCTCATTTGCACGAGCAGTCTCGATCCAAACGGTGTTAACCCCGGTTCGATGTCGGGGAACGCTTGGTCAATGTCCTCGTATGCAAGCCGTGGCCTTTCCAATACCGACTCACTCACCAGTCTCGTCCTCCTCCTCGCCTACCACTTCCTCAAACAGTCGCTCGGCGCGATTCAAGCCTTGGAGAATGCCGCATGCTTCACCGTATCCGAAAGCACTCTTATCTCTCGGTGTCGCGAGCAACGCGAGGCATCCCGCTTGTTCCTGCTTCACTGCCGTCAGGAACTTCTTCAGTATCGTGTCATCAGCGGCGGGCATTCTAAGCCTGCTCTACGGGGGTGTCATCTTCGATGTTCGAGGCACACTCTTGCCTCCACCACTCCCCGTGCTCGTGCCACTCTGACGAACCTTGCCAGGATGACTCGTGCCTTCGCCCCAAGGGGATGGCACCGTCTCCTCGTCGGACGTGTTGGCTTTACGCAAGCCCGCACCCGTTGCCATCATCTTGTGCTGGTTGATTGGTCCTTTCGGGTAGTACCCGATGTTTTTTCCCATGTCGTCCTCCGGTTAGGAATGGAGCTTGTCGCAACTCATCAGAGTAGCATCGCTTTCTGCGGGCCGACCTGCCGGTCCCCGCGAGCTTCGAGCTAGGGGTTGGTTACACCCTCACCAGTCGTGATCCTCGATTTTGCTGCGTCCGCATTGGTCTCCGCGATTTCTAACGCCGTTTCGTTATCTTCGGTGTTTATGGCCTCGCGACTTTCGGTCTCCATGATCGTGCGTTCATCTTCAGCACGTTCTCGCTCCATAAGCTCTTCGAGTCGAGCGACGTACTCCCCAGCTTTACGAGCGTCTTCTCGTGCACCACGAAGCGCATTCTCACGAGCCGTAGAATCAAGCTCCATGAGCTTCATTTCGGATTGCTGCTGGCGAGCATCCTTCTTGTCCACCAGCGTTAATTGGGTCTTCTCACGTTCTCGTGCATCACGCGCCTGATCGGATTCACGTTCCTGCTCGATAGCAGCTTGAGCGTTCGGGTCCATCGGGACCTGTTCAGGCTCGGGCTGCATTGACTGCATCACCTCCATAGCCTCTCCAACGATCTCTGGAAGAGCAGCGAACACTCCTTCTATCGCAGGCACAATCACCTGGGATTGCTTCGCAAGGTTCTTGTCCATCTCTGCACGAACCTTCGGATCTTCCAGCCTCATCATCTCACTGAGCTGCTTATCGCTGAGCCCCGTCGAAGCCTGTAACAGCTCGTAGTTGTACTGAACGTAGTAGAAGGCAATGTGCTCTTTAAGGTGATCCAGCACCATTGGCAAAAATTGTTGGGCGATCAAGGGAAACTGTCCCAGTGCAGGCGAGCGCATGTAATCGATATGCACTTGCAGATGCGCAAGGTGATTCTGTTCAGGGAATGCAATCACCGGTCGCCCCATGGTCATGGAGGCATTCTCGTTGACTGCGTTCGATTGGTCAGGTGTGTCATCCGGCAGAAGCAACTCATCGGGGTTTGGGATCTTGGTGCGTTCGAGGATGCGCTTCTCGACAGCCTTCTGATTGTAAATCTCAGGCATCGCTTGCGCACGATCTGCGATGACTTGCAGCTGTGCCATGCGCTGAACGTCAGAGAAAATCTCCGGGTCAGCGACGGGCATAATGTCGAACGGTGGATCGAAGTCTTTGCGATATGCGAGCACCTCACCGATGTCGCTCTTGGCTTCCTCATCCTCCAGATACATCCGGTTGATGCGGTTCAGAATCCGCAGCACATAGTTCATCGCCTGGAACATGCGCAGGTGGATCGCACTGAAGACGGTCATGCCTTCTTCGATCAGCGCAAGCGTGGTGCCGACAGGCATCTGAGTGCTCTGCTCACCCAGCTTCTCGAAGGTGGTCTGGACCATCCCCGCCCCTGCTTTGGTGACGACACCCAGCAGTTCAAGGAGGACGTTGGAGGGTGGGTTAAACGGGATCGGCATGATCAGCTTGCGAATGTCATCGCCAGCGATCCCACCCTCGATCTCGGTTATCTCAGCGATGTTCAGTTCCTTCGACTGACCACTGAAGTTCGCCCCCTTGAGTCGGATCAGGGTAGGCAGGTTGTTCATGTGAGCTGAGTCGAGCAGGGCTCGCAGTGCGCCTGTGGCGGCACCGGAGAGCGAGCCGATCATCTGACCCAGACCTATCGTGTACGCTCCGCGCCAAGGCACGAAGGGGAACTCCACAGCCCAGTAGAGGGGTTGCTGAGTCTCGTCCTCCTCCTCCCAGTTGCGATTGACCGCACAGATCTTGCGAGCTGCGTTATCGATGGTGATCCGATAGGGTGCGTAGCCGTGTTTGCCTTCCAGATCATCGCAGTAGCACATCACCTCGAAGACATTGCGTAGCCCATCCTCGTTGTAGGGCTGGATCTGCTCTTTGCCTTCAACCCTATCAGTCGCCTTCTCGGCTCCCGATTTGTCGATAGGCTGTGATGTGGCGACCGTACCCAGGTCGAGCCACATCTTGCTCTTCACACGCTGCTTGACCTCGTGCTCCGTGATGTGCTCAACGAAGGTCACTCGCTCTGCGGTGTAGAAGTTGGATGCTGAATAGGGAAGGTAGACGTCGTCGCTGGGCCAATAGGTGGGGACGGGGCGTTTCTTCTGCTCGTCATACACGAGCCTCATGTACTGGGACCCACCCAGTGGAAGCTGTGTCAGCAGCTGCTCCAGCTCTGATCGGAAGTCTGGCATCTGCATCAAGAACTGCCAATTCATGTAGGTCTTGACGCGCTCGCCTTTAGCGAATCTATCTGCCTCAGGGCTGTCCCCAGGCACGTACACCTTAACGGGACCGTTAGGTGGCATCAGCTCCTTGATTGCTCTCGACGCAAAATCAACAACAGCTTCAGTGAGCATTGGATGGACGACTTTTGAAGCGCCTTCAAAATCTGCTCCTCCTGGCGTTTCCTTTCCGAGACCAGTTCGCTTGATCGCTTCCTCGTAGTCCTTGTCGCGTTGCTTCCTCGACTCCTTGTCACGTTCGATGTCCTGCAGCAGACGTGTACAAATTTTGCCCAACTCAGCGCTGTCGATGTCCTCCGCGATGTTCTCGTACCACTCACGATTCGGACGAGTGGGGACGTCATCGCTCACCTTGACAATGGCACCCCCATCGTCGGTATCGGTCACTTCATCAGGAACCTCCTCAAATTCTTCGACGGTGCCTTCGGCTTCAGCCATTCAAGAATTCTCCATGCACAGCGTCGAGGATCTTCTCAACTCGCTCCGCCGCTGTGGGGATGCTGACGTGCAGATCCGTCTTGGGATCTCGCTGCGCCATGATGTAGATCATGGTCCTCTCGACGTTCGGCTGCCCATACTTCTCACAGAGAAGATCAAGCTCTGCCTGATCAGGGAAGACCATCCTGTTGATGTCGTGCTCAGCCATCAGTGAACCTCGCCATACTTGACTGCGACGATGTCAGTCACATGCTGGATGATGTTGGTGAATGAACATACCGGACAGCCTCCATTCTCATCGACAATCTTGGGGGCTCCGAAGCACTCGAAGGCACCGATATTGATCATGTTGCAGGCTTCCCAACAGGGGTCCATCTCGCCTCTGGCAAATTTCTCGTTCAGCGTCTTGGCATCGGGTGCAATCTGATCTCCCAGTCCACGATCCCTCAATGCGAACATCAGCTCTGCCCAGTGCGTCTCGCACCACTTGATGGCACGCAGATGCTTCTGGGGCTGATGAATGAAGTAGGGGACATCAAGCTTGAGAGGGGGCTGACCGTCATGTGCCATATGGGTTATCCCGCTTCTTCACCCGGCGCTTTGCGATCTCACGGGCACGCGCTTGCTCCTGTGCCTCGACGTTGTCCACGATGGTGAACGGGCCAAAGAATTTATCCATGAGAAGGCGCAGCCCCTGAGTGGCAGTATCGAGCAAGTCGTCCCGCTCGGTAGAGCCAGGACCCACGTAGGAGCAGACTTGTGAGACAAGGGGATCTGCCCAGTCTTTGAAGTTTCCAGGGTTGATCTCCGATTCAACTGCCCAGACTCGACCAGCAGCAAACATAGGCGACACGTAATGTAGTCGCGTTAGCTTATCTTCATTACCCGGATTGTAGCCGTGCGTCAAGATGTTCTCTTCCGCCAGCTGCTGTCTCAGGCTGATCCCAGATGCCTTCTCCTCGATCAAAATGATGTCAGGCACTCTCCCCTGATGCTTCGGTCGCTGGGTCTTAGGAACGATCTTTGGCCTCAGGAGGGGCTCATCCACATCGCCGTAAGCATACGTTTTCTCCTTCTTGATCCGGCGCACGAGAGCAGGGAATCCCAGCCACTCCTCCCACGCATCGAGCAACAACACATGCGGGATAGGAGGCTTGCCTTGCCGTGGGACCATGAAGACACCCCAAGCGGAGCAGGCTGTCGGATCATTCTCTTGCTTGCGCTTATCGTAGTTCTTCTCGGTGAATGCCGGATCGATTGAGAGCACGATGTAACTGAACTTCGGCAGTGCTTTACCCTTCGGCCAGACCCTCCACTGACTGCGCTTGACGAAGCCTTCCTCTTCCGGGTCCAGCAGCTCGCCCCGAATCTCCTGGCGACCAACTCGCGTGCCTTCGTACTTGGCAATCGACTCGAAGAAATACTCCGTCAGATTAGCGCGGTTCTCGTAGGTGCTCCCCACCACATCGATTGTACGTTTGTCAGTCACCAACCGACGCACGAAGGGGGTGGGCTTCGGTGTCCCGGTCACACAGATCTGAGGCTTGTTGCCTAGACGCAGGCCAAAGCTCAAGTTGTCCCATGCCTCCTGCGGGTACTTCCACGAGGCAATCTCGTCACACCAGATCTTGGCATGCTGCGGACCCCGGAGTCGCTCGGGGGTATCCCCCGCGAAGCCACGGATGATCGAACCGTTGTACAACGTAATGGAGGGAAGTGCTTGGTTGCGGTCAGCGATCAGCTTCGGGGGGATACATGCGAGCAGTCCCGTTGGACCTTCAAAGCAGGTGTAGCGCACGTCGTCGTGCGTCGGTGAGATGACTGCGTAGTACGAGGGGTAGAGGGATGCCTCGATCCCGATCCAGTTGGCACCCGTTAGTGTCTTGCCGAATCCTCGACCAGAGCGGATGAGCCAGATGGACTTCTCCATCGACTCGAAGACAGCCGGGGGGATCTGCTTCTGCCGCGCCATGCGCTTCCAGCAGATGCGCCAGCGGATGAGGTGCAGCTCTTCCTCGCTGAACATCTGGATGACTTCACCAGTGTCAGCGGGGAGCTGGGCTTTGATATCCTCATCGAGATCGTCCCAATCGAATTCGTAATCGAACTCCGGGGGATGATGAACGAGTCCAAAGTTGAGGCTGACGATCTGTGCCATCGAAGATCCTGTTCGACGGGGCGGCAGTATAGGCCCAAAAAAAGGGGGCTCACAAGGAGCCCCCATCTGGTCGCACTGCCCTCACGGGGTGGAGGGACTAGCTACCTTAGCATAGGCCAGCACACGTTCGCGTGCCTCCTTGGCATCGTGCACGTAGTGGTCGCCGTAGTAGGGATCAGCTTCGGTTTCGACAAAGTCCTTCGGGGTCACGTAGTACGAGTAGGCTCCTTCGCCCCAGTCCTCTTTCTCGACATTGACCCCGTGCTTCTCACCGAACTCGAAGATGTTCAGTCTCTTCGCGGGCTTCTTCCGGGGCTTGCGCTCTAAGGTAAAGTTGAGCCGATCATCCGCGAGCTTCTTGACGTAGTAGCGCTTCTGCTTCTTGAGTTTCTTGAGAGCAGTCTTAGCTCGCTTGAGCTTCTTCTCCCAACCGACGATGCGCCGGTCTACACTCGCAGCGCGCTTTGCTACCAAGCTCACTTCAGGCTTCGCCTTTTCCGGCTTCGGTCCCGATTCGAGGAACCGTTTTCGGATCAGCGCAGCTCCATCTCGTTCGACCGACATGTGCCCACCTTTGTGGGACAGTCCAGTCTTGCGCCAATGGATGAAGTGCGACATGTCATGGTTGATGTCGCGCCAGCCCGCCTTAGGGTTGACCGTGAACACATTTCCCTGCAGCCACGTATTTCGATTGCCTGAGCCGATGCGGATCTTCCATGAGAACTTCACTCCGATCTCCTGTTTCCAGAACGCACGCACATAACTCTTTGCGTGGCTTTCCCAGACGTTTCGCATCTGCTCGGGAGAGACATCTCCCCAGGCTTTTCCCATGACACGGATATAGTCTTTCGCCGTTGCCATAATTCCACTCCTAGCTGTTAAAGAACATACCGTTATTCCACGGTAGCGCTTATCATAACACAGGAGGTATAGACGGATTAACTAAGGGGCGAAGACTTCAATGACTTACAAAAGGCGGGGTCAATCAAAACAGGAGGTTAGCAATCGGACGAACGGTAGGCCCCCTTCTTTCGCTCGTTAGCGATGGCACGCTCTAAAACATCAGCTTTTATCCACGCGCCACCCTTACATCGAACCCCAAGGTGAGGTTCGGCTAGTTCACGTCCAGATGGATCGTGATGAAAGAGACCGATCTCCCACGTATCGAATTTGGAGAGGTCATCTTCAGCAGTAAAAACGTGGACTAATTCTGTCATTGCTTTGTCCAATGACGGGGATTTAGGTACTGAACTTCGATCCCAGCGAATACCAAGGTCAGCGTGAGGGCAGTCCAGAATCCCGTCTCGGGGAGCACCAACACCCAGACCAAGTAGACCGTGAGACCCCAACGAGCGAAGTGAGTCGCGATCCAGAGATTATTGGTCATGGTCTCCTGACCTTGAGAAGGCTTGTTGCAGCACGTTGGCAGTCATCACTTCCTTGGTCTCAATCATCGATGCAGCCAGGGCTTCTGCGAGGTGATTCCGATGCCATTGAGCCACTGGCTCACGAATGATCGCAGGCACGTAGGGAGCAGCAGCAACTGCACCCGCTGCACTAATCAGTGTCTTGAGAAAGCTTCTCCGGTTCACCGTATGGTCCCTCCTGATGGCAGGCACAAATGAAGGCAAGCCTCATAAGATGCATGGGCAGTGACTCAGGTTCTAGGATGACGTGGTCCACCGGACGCAGTGTGTCATGTCGATGGAGCATGATTCCGTCTATGGCGAACAGACCCTCGAACTTGGTCCAGTTCACCGGGATGTCCTCTAGAAGTGCACGAGCTACTCTCAGCTCGTAGGTGATGTAGCCTCCTTCGATACTCTGCTTGGTTCGTAAATACATTGGGTGATCGGGATTATGGTAAAGATCGCTCATGGCAAGTGGTTCGCAATTTGTTGTTGCAGGATGGTGCGCACCTCGATCAAGGAATCAATGAGGTGGGAGAGACTGACCCACTGATCTTGGACCAGAATCTCCCAGTCACCTGTATCCGGGTTGAACTGCGCCACTATGGGAGGCTGTTCTTCCTTAGGGGAAAATTTCAGACGGTCGTCTTCGGGCAATCAGAAAGACTCCGGTCTAGCTACAGAGCGTACCCACGCTTGCAGTCCCTGCTGCATGTGCGTCTTCCCTACCGCTACCCAACGGGGTGCATCGCGGTACTCAGGCGAGTTGAGATCACCATCGAGCTGAGCCCGTGCGCCTAGCATGACGCACAGCTCCTCCAGCTCAGCTCCCTTTTGCTTGATCAGGTTCATCAAGTCAACTTCTTCCTGACTCAGATCGCGGTAGCCTTTGATTGCTTCGTGTTGGTTTTCCATCGCTCTTTCTCCAGAAAAATAGCATCGTGTCTTTCACGTAGCCTCGTTGAATCATCACAGTATCGGGCACGCCGTACTCGATCACATCTCGTCACGGAATCGAATCACGCCAGAAGGTGGACGGCAAGTCATCCCGCTGAGGCTTCATCCTCGTGCTCTCCTCCGCATTTGAGGGTGGGGTCTTTGGGATCGCGTCGGACATAGATACCAGATTCGTGCTTCTGATCACAGAAGCAGCAGCTCTCCAGTAAGCGATGCTCATCACGCAACGTGGCAGGTACTCTACCTCCGTGCCGATGTAGCCAGCAGCGCTCGCAGATCGAATGGGTCCATTCGCTCACATCTGCTTCCCCTGAGGCTCGATCATTATGATACGAGAGGGAGGAATCCAGTAGTGCCCCTGACCCTCGTGACACAGTTGATGGTCCGCATTGAGCCAGAAGCCTTCCTTCAGACTCTCGAAGGTCCACTGCTCAGTGAAAGGTGTCTCCAGCCGACGTGGCCTTTGATTGAACTCAAACGTGACTACCCAATCACCCGGAGTCGCCATCGGTCTCGACCTTGCCGCTGAGGTTAGCGTAGGGACTCTGACTCATGCCACTCGCGTTTATCAGACCACTGAGGCCACCCTGGAGGTCGAAGGCGAGACGTTGCGCCGGTCCTTTGAAGACGATCTCCATGACCTTCATCATGTCGTCACGAGATGCAGTCGCGTACTTCTCCTGCACCTCCATCACCGCTTCTTTGAGTTCCAGCTGCCTCTCACGATCCGTGGCAGTCTTCTCGCGATTCTTGAGTTCAGCCTCTGAGTGTACATGCCGTTCATGCTTGGCGAGAGCCTCATCGTTCTTCTTGAGAATCTCCTGTGCAGCCTCCAAAGCCAAAGCATCAGTGTCGGCTTTGTCGAGACGTTCTTTGAGACGGGTGCCGATTTCGGCAGTCAGGTTGTTTGCGATAGCTTGACGGAGATCGTCATCGAGACTCATTGGTTCCCCTCCTTAGTAAAAAGTGGGGACCGCTCGCAGCTAGGAGTGGAAGCGTCCCATTGCAACGAGCGATCCCCTGCGAGACCTAATCCATGAGGCCATCGCGCTGCGTGGTCGGAGCGTGAAACAGATGAAGAATCACAGTTGCCCACGCAAGCGCAATCCTATCACAGGCTCTCTAGCAAGTTGAGCATGTGTTGCATCCGGGTCATTTGTTCTTGCAACGCCTGTCGCGCCTCGTCCTGCCACGTCATTGTTATCGTGGGGTTCCCTGGATGAGCAGAGCTGAACAGAGCGACTTCCTCCTGTTCGATTCCTTGCTCAGTAGCACGAGTCATCACAGCTTCCCCAGGATCTCGATGACGTATGAGAGCATCGGGACGATCCAGTCGATCAGGGTAGCGTGCCCGCTGCCTCCGACCGATAGACTCGATGGCAATCCGCACTTGCTGCTGCGTGTCCACGCCCATTGAGAAACCCGTGATGTCCTCGAACTGGCTGCAGAATCCTTGGATCATCTCTCTGCCCATGAAAATGCAGTAGCTCCCATTTTCGTCTCGACGCAGTATCACTCTACGCGGACGGCTCTCCCTCGTGCGATCTTCCGCTGCAGTTCGTGCCGGTCCCTCACTATCAGGTGTGTCGCTCATTGATTTTCCTTATTTCAAGTAGTCTATGTATCCATCGCGGAGCATGCGCTTCTGTAGAAGCTCGGGCTTCTGCATCCGATGCGTCTTCAGGTAGGCACGGAATTCTTGGACACTCACGTCGCCAATGCCTCCCTCGACCTCGCAGTTCTCGAACAAGAGCAACCCGCGTGCGACTGCGCTGCCCTTCTGCTTCGCTAGCTTCCCAGTCATGGTGAGCTTCGATTCGAGGAGGCTCTGATGCGAACGTCTCGGTCCCTTCTTACTCTTCTTCTGGCGCTTCTTCGGAGGTGCTTCCTCAATCGCATCCTCGTACCACGTCTCCTCTATGTGAGATCCTTTTGGAAGAAGAATCTCAAGCAGTCCCTTAATCAGAGGACCCAACTCCCGGTCAGGTATATCTAGAATTTCAATTTTGAACATACTGCTTACTCCTACGGTCGGTATCGGGGATCGATAGCGAAACTGCGTCTTTCCTGCTCGATCCACGCTGCTTGATCGTTTGGATGTCGAAATCTCGCCTGAGCTTCCTCAATCAAGCGCTGCTCCAATCTCTCCCTTTGCATCCGTGAAAAGTCGATGAAGGTCTGTCGATCACGAAACGATCCGTTAGAGAAGGGGGGAGGACCAGCCCGTTCCATACCCTCTTGAAAGACGTTGAGGGGTCTTCCACGGATGCTCGCAGGCATCGGCATGGGGGTCTCCTCCCTTTTAGCAGGCAGGGGTTTCCATTCGGACTGAGCCGCAACATTAATGACTGCATCCACCACATGTTGGGCTGGAATGACGAAGCCAGTGATCAATTCCCACTCACGGCAGAACTGGGAAAGGTCTCTGCCCCTGAAATGGATAACGTAGTGTGGATCTCCCTCTCGCCCAGCATTTCGGATCTGGACCTTCTTCGCATCCCCCTTAGCCATGTTGTTAGTCCTTCTTGCCCATCTTCTTCGGATGATGCTTGGGGTGCCCCATGATGAATTCCATCCGACTGACCAGCCGATTACAGCGTCCCAGGTTGTGACGCTTGTCCGCAACGGGTCTGCCTCGCCATCGAGATAAGCCGGAATAGCATGCAGCGCAAACGTGCAGGTTGTAATACCTCACCACTTGCTCGCAATCGGGAATGATGCAGATCTCAGCTTGTGTTGCCATGTCGTACTTCCTTTATCGACACGTCATGTGTAATGGTTGGTCCCATCGTGGAACAGGTTGTAGTGACTCTCCCTCGCGTAGAGCACTAGCTCCAGATACTGAAGCCATTCCCTACGAAAAAACCTGTTGCGCTCGATCATCGCAATACAGTTCCTCAGATGGCTCATCTCCATCTGCCACGGATCGATCCAACGTCCATCCTTGCAACGCCAGCGTGGTTGGTCCATTAGCAATCGATATCGGGCATGTCTTCGTTGAGCGTGTCGATCATCACCTCGATCTCGTCGCGTAGCTCGATCAGGCGATCTCGCGTCGTTACTTGCGACACCGACGTGTCACTGTACAGCTCATTCAAGTTTTTCTTCAGCTCTTCAACAGTCATCGTCTTTACCCTTCCCTATATCGAAAATCCTATAAGCATGTGAATCTCTAGCCTGATCAGCACGCCACTGATCCACGCAAGGCCACCCGCAGAAGTGATGCACTTTCATCGGCATCGGCGGATGGACGAGAATAGCGTTCTCGAAGTCCCCAGTGGGAATTCGGTCAGGGTGGATCACGAGCCGATACCCTGGCATCGAGCCTCCACCCGTCAAATCTCTGTCACAGTGGTCGCAAGAGATCTTCGCACTCATAGTCGCATCGTCCCCTCAGAGATGGTGAAGCTCTCGCTCACATCAGGGAACAGTTCCTTGGCGATCTGACGCTTCTTCTCGATGGTGTCGAGAGCTTGGTCTAACCGCTTGTGCAACTCCTCACGAGGACGGTCGTCAGGCACGCACATCAGTGCATCGCATAGGTTGCACCAATCATCGAGAGCCTGCTGGTGGAGCCTCCTAGCTCGCTTCTGCTCCTTGGTGAACGTCGCATCCACGTATTTACCCTTGCGCATTTTCATCCTGGCACCAACCTCTCTATGTCACGAATGATGTCCCCTATACCCGCCTCGATCTTCTCAATCGAGTCGGTGAGATCCTTGTCCTGGGCGAAGTACTGCGCGGAGATCGCCATCAGCTCTTTGCGATTGGTGGAGAGCTGCGAGTGCAGAGCTTCCAGCGCATCTTCAATGTCTTTGTTCATTGCGCGTGTTCCCTGATGAAACGCTTCGCCAGCGTGACGCAGTAGCGCTTCGAGTAACACACATCCCATCGACGTCGATAGGTCCTGCCTCCGTAGACGATCTCCATCATGGTCAGCGGTCTTTCGAGATCCCATTGGCGATACACACCCACCAAACCCAGCTTGGTCCTGATAATGCCCGTGGAGTAGCCGTAGTCCTTATTGTCGTGCCAGTCCCCACCTTCATAGACACTCCAACCGGCATCCTCATGTGGAACCACTCCGGTCATTCGCGCACCTTCATAATCTCGTGCTCCATCAGCTCGATGGTGGTCCGCACGGTGCGCAGGTAATTCAGCACGCGCACTCTCTCGTACTGTGAAGAGTCATGGTTGAGCTGGGAGATGAGATCGCACTGATCAGTAACGTGGAGCACGGTCTTCTCAGCTAGCGTATAAGGAGAGACATGTTTCATACCAGTACCACCTCGATCAACCGGGACAAGACGAGCATGCAGGCACCGACGACCACCAAGGT